>ERZ807291.111-NODE-111-length-119134-cov-13.594958_pt1 | contig 119134 bp, 132 predicted proteins | sample MGYA00521257_ERZ807291 | MGnify/ENA primary metagenome ERZ807291 (study PRJEB31413, sample SAMN03169783) | marine metagenome | biome: Marine; feature: Water; material: Subsurface seawater | place: North Sea | collected 2011-04-28 | depth 1 m m ... | reverse complement strand
GCCATCGCTGCAGCACTCAGAACATCTTCAGCAATACTTCTATCCACCTGCAAAATAGAATTCACAATCGTGGCACCACCATCAGGTGCTGTTATAAATTTGTGCAATAGCGGTTCGTTTTCTGCAATGCTTTTCAGTCGGCGCATCTGATTAGGTAGACCAATTTCCTTCTTGTCAAAAATCAAATCTTCAACAATAAGATCATCACCTTCTGCATAAGTGTGCTGGAAGTTTGTCAAACTATCTACACGGGAGACGAAAGGAAGATTCCAAGCCTGATTTGTTATATCGTGAACTGCTTCAATAACATGGGGTTGATAAATATCACCTTCTTTTGGGATTATAACAAAGCTGACATTATCTGCCTTCCCAAATGTAGCTTCAAAATTTAAAAATCTTTGTAATTCAGGATTTTCTTCACCAAAAAAAATCTGATAATCTCCCGAGAAGGTAAGATTTTTAGCACCATGTCCAACAAACAACGTCAGCATTATACACAAGGAAATAGTTAGCAATTTTCGTGTCACTGCAAATTCAGCAACTTTTTCACCCAAAAATTCAACGTTCCTTGCGATATGCGCCATAGTTTTATCCTTGATAAATAATACTAGGTTGTTGTTAGGCTATGGTAGGCACGATTGGGTTCGAACCAACGACCTCTACCATGTCAAGGTAGCGCTCTAACCAACTGAGCTACGCGCCTTTTTAAAAATGTTAATATAACATTTATATAATATTCATGCATAATAGCATTAATTTATAGTTAAAAAATTTTTTATGAAGACACTGAATAAATATATAGCTATTTTAATCATTTTTGGATTTACAACTTCTTCAAGTTACGCAGAAGAATTTGTGAATGAAAAACCCGTATATCACGTAGTATTGATTTGGCTAAAAACGTATAGAAACGAAATGAGAATAAATAAAGTTATTAATGCTAGCAAAGAGCTTAAAAATATTCCTGGAGTTTTAGAGGTATCTACTGGCAAAGTTTTGAGAAGTGCGCGAGTAATAGTAGATGATACTTTCGACGTTAGTATAATAATAAAATTTGCATCTAAAGAATACTTGAAGGACTATCTAGTTCATCCTATTCATATTAAAATTGCAAATGAAGTTATTAAACCGCTAGCTAATAAAATCACGGTTTATGACACAATTATTCAAGAATAAATTAAAGGAAAACCATGGAGCTAATTTTTCACAAATCTGAAAAGTATATTGATGAAGACATTTTTTATTACATAAGCGATCAAAGAGATAAACACTCTATGATTAAACCTAGTAAAGATAATTTGATAAGTATGACAGTAGAATCTGAAAACTTAGCACCACCAAATAAAAAAGATATATCTAACGTTCTTTACCCATTTGAAAAAAATAGTATTGATAAAATATATATAGGGTTAAGTTTTCCATTATTCTCTAATAACTGGGCAGCATCATATCTTAGATATTTACTAAAAATAATAAAAAAAGATGGCTCAATTATATTACCTGTCTATCCTGAAGAACAAGCTGATGAAAAGGGAATGTGGTCAAGAAGTTTCCTAGAAAATATTTTTACTAGTAGGACTGGGTGGAAAGGAATGAATAATGTTTGGGCTGAAAATGATGGTGTAATGTCAATGCGAATAGGTAAGAAGTTTCCTACAAAAATTAATAGTACTTTAAATTTTTTTATAGAAGAGACTGGAAATCAAATTTCTAGAGATCAACTTATAAACGAAAATAAAAATTATTTAAGTGTTGTTAAAAATATTTGGTCAACAAGTAAAATGAGTTCAATAGTTGAAAAAATAATTCAAGATAATTTTTCTAATAAAAAGATTATTTTTTGCGATATCGGAGAAAATCCATCTTTACCATTTGAAATAAACGTAAGCAGTTATATAAATCTAGATAGCACCATAATTATGACTGGTAATACTGACGAATATAACAAGCTAAGTAATTACTTTTCTTACAGAGATACAAAATCATATCAAAAAATTGATAAACAAGATTTAGAAAAATTATCTCTTCTTAAACCAAACATCATTTCTATTATTTATAATAAAGATAATGCTGAAATACTTAACAAGGTATTAAATACAACACCTGATTCTATAATTATTTTTTATGGTGATTTGGGAGAAAAGAAAGATTTATATAATAGCTATGATGTTTGCATATACTCTTCTATTGTTGCTACTAAGCTAGATTCTAATAAAATTATAAATCACTATTCAGATATAATTGAAGAAGAAATAAATAGCGAAGAAAATAATGAAGACAATAAAATTTATGTTTTAACTCCAAAATAATATGGCATTTAAAAAATACTCTAGGAACCCATATAACCCTTTATCTGATAAACCTTATAAGTTATCAAGGTCTAGAATAGACAATTACTTAAATTGCCCGAGATGTTTTTATATGCATGAAAGAAAAGGAATAAAAGCTCCCTCGGGTCCAACTTTTTCATTAAATAATGCTGTAGATAATTTATACAAAAATGAATTTGATATTTATAGGAAAGAAAAAAAATCGCATCCAATTATGATAAAAAATAATTTGGAATGCATTCCTTATGAAAATGAAAATTTATCGACTTGGAGAAATGCTTTCAAAGGAATTCAATGGCGTGATGAAAAAACAAATTTTTTATTTTTTGGTGGTATAGATGATATATGGATAAATAAAGAAGATGAGCTTCATATTGTTGATTATAAAGCAACTGCAAAAAAAACTTTTAAACCTAATTTTCATACAGGATGGGAGGTTTGCTACAAGAGGCAGTTAGAGATATATCAGTGGTTATTTAAAAAAAATGGATTTAAAGTTTCTGACATTGGTTATATTATTTATGCAAACGGAAAGTCTGACGAAAGAGATTTTGGTGGTAATTTAAAATTTGAAGAACACCTTTTCCCTTTAGTTTGCAATACAGATTGGATTGACAAAATTATTCAAGAAATTTATGAATGCTTAAATTCTGATAATTTACCAAAGACCGGTGGTGGCTGGAATGGGGAAGGTTGTGAGCAGTGCTCTTACAAGAAAAAGTTATTTAATATTTTTAAATCACATACACAGAAATAATTCTTTAAGAAAATACTGCAGAAAAGTACGGTATCCATGAGTATATTATTATTACTGTGAGTCCTATTTCAAATATCATGATCTTCTTGAAAAAAGCAGACTCATAGGGTGACTCTGCTGAAGATACTTTGACAATAACCATTACTATATCAAACATTAATACCATAATATAAATTGGTAAAGTTGCCGGTATAGCTAAGGTCAAAATAGTACCTATAGAGTCATCTAATAAAAGTTGTGTGTCTTTTTCTTGGGCAAATATTAAGAAAACGAATCCAAGAAGCAACAGCATAAATCTTAGTAAGCTAATTTTTTTTATAAATATGTTAATAATCCTTTATTCCTTCATATAATGTTTCATTAAAACTTCTGCTACCTCTGGTCTTGCAAATTCTTTCGGCAAGTCCTCTCCCTTTGATAACATTTCTCTCACTTTTGTTCCAGATAAAATTACAAAATCGTCTTTTGTATGATCTTCCACATCTCTCATCATAACAACTTTATTTAGTTTTTTTGAATAAGCTGTGTGGTCTGCTTTGAAAATTTTTATTAAAAGTGCATCTTTTGGAACACTATCAAATATGTCTTGCGCATCAAATGCACCATAAAAGTCTCCTACACCAGCATGGTCTCTACCAACTATTAAATAACTACATCCACAATTTTGTCTAAAAACAGCATGCAGTAAAGCCTCTCTTGGTCCTGCATAAAGCATATCAAATCCATATCCAGTTATCATTACATAATCTTTTGGAAAATAATGATCAACCATAGTTCTTATCGCGGAATCTCTAACGTCAGCTGGAATATCACCAGGTTTTAATTTACCTAATAACATATGTATTAGTATTCCGTCTGCATTGACTCTTTCGCCAGCCATTCTACATAATTCTTCATGCGCTCTGTGCATTGGATTTCTAGTTTGAAAAGCAACAACATTTTTCCAACCTTTAGATTCTATCGATGATCTAATTTGCATTGCAGTCCTAAAAGTTTCTCCAAAATCTTTTTCGAAATAACTGTAGTTAATTACACTAACATCACCACTTATTAATGTATCGCCTTGCTCATAAAATGTTTGTACTCCAGGATGACTTTTATCTTTTGTGCCATAGATTTTTTCAACAATATTATTGATTTCTTCCTCGGTAAGTTTCTCTATTTTATCAACTTTTTGTATAGCAATTATTTGCTCTCCTTCGACATTTGGATCTATTAAAGCTATTTCTTCACCCTCTTTAAAATCCAAATCTTGGTTTGTTAAATTTACTACTGGAGTTGGCCAAAAAAGACCTTTTTCTAGCTTCATGTTATTTGCCACAGAAATAACATCATTTTTCCCCATGAAACCTTCCAAAGGGGTAAAGTATCCGGCTCCAAGCATTACTAGATTCGCTGCAGCAGCTGAGTTAACAGTCATTTTTTTCATTGTTTTAGCAGAATCTAAAAGAGCAACTTTCTCTTCTTCAGTATTTACAATTTTTGGCATTAGCTCTTCTGAGCCATGTGGTTTTATCATTTTTTTCCCCTTGATCTTATGGCTTAGCGCCTTATTATAATTTCTTTATTATTCTCGTTACGGTATGATTATCTCATATTTATATAATACTAAAAAACACACACTTAAACTAAGATGAAAAATTTTATAGCCCCATCAATTTTATCTGCAAACTTTGCAGAACTCGGCAAAGAGGTTGATGATGTAATATTAGCAGGCGCTGATATTATTCATTTTGATGTTATGGATAATCACTATGTTCCAAATCTAACCATAGGGCCAATGGTATGTAAATCGCTAGTAGATTATGGGGTAGAAAAACCTATAGATGTTCATTTAATGATAACCCCTGTCGATGATCTAATAATAAAATTTTGTGAAGCCGGGGCATCAATGGTTTCTTTTCACCCTGAAGCAACAGAAAATATTAATAAAAGTATAGAACTTATAAAAAGTAGAGATTGTAAAGTTGGTGTTGCTCTCAATCCGGCTTCTCCACTTTCATTAATAGAACCTATTTTAGATAAAATAGATTTTATTCTAATAATGTCTGTTAACCCTGGTTTTGGTGGGCAAAAATTTATTCCTGAATCATTAGATAAGATAAAAAAATGCAAAGACATGATTGATGACTCTGGTTATAGCATTCAAATTGAAGTTGACGGCGGCATAGGAATTGAAAATATTAAGGCAGTTAAAAAAGCTGGTGCAAATATGTTTGTTGCAGGCTCAGCTATATTTAATTCTGATAACTATAAAGATGCTATTAAAAAAATGAAACAAGAGATTTCTGCTGGCTAAAAAAAATGTTAAAAAAAGACTTTATAAAACTTGCCAATCAAGGAAATCCTAGAGTTTCTGTAAATAAAATAATAAAAAATTTCGTAGGCAGCCCACTTCAAATATATAAAATATTAGATAATAAAAATTCATTTTTATTTGAGTCTGGTTCCAATAAAGGAAAGTGGAGTAGGTATTCTATAGTTGGAACACAATCTAATGAAATGATTAAAGTTAACGATAATGTAATTTCTTATATTAACAATGGGGAGACTAAGGAGATAAAGTCGGATGACCCTTTAGATTGGATAGAGAAATTTTATACAGAAAATCAAGTTTCAAATCTTCCTGAAGGAGTTCCTTTCTCTGGAGGTTTGGTTGGTTATTTTGGCTATGAAACCATAAAATTTATTGAGAAAAAATTAGATGCTAGAAAAAAAGATAGCCTCAATGTCCCTGATATTTTTTTATTTGTATGCAATGAGATTATCATTTTTGATAACTTAGAGAATTCTGTGCAAATAATAATTAATGCTAAAACTGATCAGGAAGATAGTTACGAAAAATCTATTTTCAGAATGGATGAAATTGAAAAATTAATTTATAAAAAAGAAAAAATGTCTTCTTCTAATAATATATTAGATAAAAGCGAGTTTACCTCATCTTTTAAAAAAGAAAATTTTATGAATGCAGTCAATAAAACTAAAGAATACATTGCAGCTGGTGACGTTATGCAAGTTGTGCTGTCGCAAAGGCTCACAAAAAATTTTAATGGAAATCCTATAGATATGTATGAAGCATTAAGAGATATGAATCCGTCACCCTACATGTATTTTTTAGATATGGATGGTTTTCAAATAATTGGCTCTTCTCCTGAAATACTAGTTAAATTAGAAGATAAAAAAGTTACTGTGCGACCAATTGCAGGTACTAGACCAAGAGGCTCTAGTGAAGCAGAAGATTTGCAAAATGAAAAAGATTTATTAAATGACCCTAAAGAACTTGCAGAGCATCTAATGTTAATTGACTTAGGAAGAAATGATATTGGAAGAATATCAAAAGTTGGTAGTGTTGAGCTTACTGAAAAAATGATAATCGAAAGATACTCTCATGTAATGCATATAGTTTCTAATGTTGATGGTACTGTTAAAGATAACACTAAACCTCTAGATGTTTTAAGAGCAACATTTCCGGCAGGTACTGTGTCAGGAGCGCCAAAAATAAGAGCTATGGAAATTATTAATGAGCTTGAACCTTTAAAAAGAGGTATATATTCTGGAGCTATAGGATATCTTTCTTGGACAGGAGATCTAGATACGGCATTATCAATTAGAACAGCCGTTATAAAAGATAATTTAATTCATGTTCAGGCAGGTGCTGGTATAGTTTATGATTCTGTTCCAGAAACAGAATGGGAAGAAACAATGAATAAAGCAATGGCACTATTAAAAGCTTCAGAAAAAGCTAATGCTTCAAATGAGGATAAATAAATGATATTGATGATAGATAATTATGATTCATTCACATATAACATTGTGCAATATTTGGGCGAACTGGGATCAAATGTAAAAGTTGTTAGAAACGACATGATTTCTATACAAGACATTGAGTATATGGAGCCGGAAAAAATTGTAATATCACCTGGGCCTTGCACCCCAAAAGAAGCTGGTGTATCAATAGAAACAATAAATCATTTTCATAAAAAATTACCGATTTTAGGAATATGCCTTGGGCATCAAAGTATTGGCGCTGCATTTGGTGGAAATATAATAAAAGCTAAAAAAATTATGCACGGAAAGACTTCACAAATTCATCATAATCAAGATTATATATTTAAAGATTTGCCGACTCCATATATAGCAACCAGATATCATTCCTTAGTAATAGAAGAAAAAACTATACCTGATTGTTTAGAAATAATTGCAGAAACAAAATCAGATGATAAAAGTGATAACGAGATTATGGCAATTAGACATAAAGATTTTCATACATATGGTGTACAATTTCACCCAGAATCAATAATGAGTGAACATGGACATCAAATTTTAAAAAATTTCCTAGAAATAAAATGAATATAAATGAAGCGGTAGAAAAGATTTCGTCTGGCGACAGTCTGAAAAAAAATGAAATTAAAGAAGTTTTTTTAAGCATTATGAATAACAAATGTAATGATGCTGAGATCATTTCATTCTTAATGACATTAAAAACAAAAGGCGAAACAGTTGAAGAAATTTCTGGAGCAGCTGAAGTATTAAGAGAGATGTGTCAAAAACTAGAATTACCTTCTGATCAATTAGTAGATACTTGTGGGACTGGTGGTGATGGACAAAACACTTTTAATATATCAACAGCATCTGCCATAGTTGCAGCAGCAGCTGGTGTAAAAATTGCGAAACACGGTAATAAGTCAATATCTAGTAAATCTGGAAGCGCTGACTTACTTGAGTATTCTGGAATCAATATTGATTTAGATGAAGAGCAAGCTAAAAAATGTTTTGATGAGAATGGTATAACCTTTATGTTTGCCCCAAAATATCATAAAGCTATGAAAAGCGTTTCTACAGTTAGAAAAAACATTAAAACTAGAACGATATTTAATGTTTTAGGTCCGCTATCAAATCCCGCTAATGCTAACTTTCAAATTTTAGGTGTTTATGACAAAAAATTGGTTTTGCCAATTGCTGAAGTAATAAAAGATCTTGGTGTTAAGAGAGCTATGGTAGTTCATTCCGAAGAAGGTTTAGATGAAATATCTTGTGAGAAAGATACTTATGTTGCAGAACTTGATGAGGATAAGATTACAGAATACACAATTAATCCAAAAGATTTTGATCTTGAAATATCACCTTTAGAATCTTTAAAAGTAAATACTGTAGAAGAAAGCTATAAAATATTTATCAATATGTTGGGGAACAATGATAAAGCTGCAGTAAACATAGTAAGTTTAAATGCTGGTGCCGCAATTTATATCGCAGGTATTAAAGAAAATCTAAAAAGTGGTATTAAGTTTGCTAAAGAAATTATAGAGTCTGGAAAAGCAATGAAAAAATTTGAAGACATTAAAAAATCAATGCCAGAAGAAATTAAAACACCACAAATATTAAAAGAAATTTTAGAGAATAAAGCAAAAGAAGTTGCAGTAAGAAAAATTAAAATTTCTGTTAAAGACTTAAAAGAAATTGATTACATGAGTTCTTTGAAAAGAGACTTCAAAGGAGCATTACTAGATAAAATTAGCAAAAACAAAGATGCTGTAATAGCTGAGATTAAAAGGGCCTCCCCTAGTATGGGAGAACTTAATATGAATATAATTCCTGCGAAGGTAGCTTCAGATTTTGAGGCAATGGGCGCTGCATGTTTATCTGTATTAACTGATGCTAAATACTTCAAAGGATCTGGAGCAATACTTGAGATGGCTAAAAAAGGATGCAGCCTTCCGGTACTTAGAAAAGATTTTATTATTGATGAATATCAAATTGATGAATCCGTTACTATGGGAGCGGACTGCATCTTACTTATTGTTTCAGCTCTTGAAAAAGAATTATTAAAAAAACTTTATAATGAAGCTAAACAAAGAAATCTTGATGTCATTGTAGAGGTGCACGACCATAGTGAGCTTGAAGCTGCATTAGAAATAGAATGCGATATTATAGGTATCAATAATAGAAATCTGCATACGTTTGAGGTAGATTTAAATACGACTGTTGATTTAATTCAGTATATAAAGAATGAACAACTTATAATTACTGAAAGCGGCATTCATACTTGTGATGATGTTAAAAAAATGAACGACTGTGGTATAAATACATTTTTAGTTGGTGAGTCACTTATGACTGCAAAAGATCCTATAAATAAATTTAGAGAAATATTTACAAAATAAATTGAAAATTGTAATCAAAAATTGCTCACAGTGTGGATCAGATAAAATTGATTTTTCTATTCCATCAGGTGATAACAGAAATAGATATATTTGTAAAAGCTGCGGTTTCATTCACTACCAAAATCCAAATATTGTTGCAGGCTCTATCTTAGAATGGGATAACAAAATTCTATTATGCAAAAGAGCTATAGAACCACGAATTAATTGCTGGACACTGCCAGCTGGTTTTTTAGAAAATGAAGAACCTTTAGAAACAGGTGCAGCAAGAGAGTGTATTGAAGAAGCAAATGCATATTCAGATGATATGAAAATATTTTCTATCTACAGCTTGGTGCATATTAGTCAAATTTACATTATGTATTATGGAAGTTTGAGAGACGGTAAACATAGCCCTGGTTTAGAAGAATCTTTTGATACAAGATTGTATGATAAAAAAGATATCCCATGGGATGAATTAGCATTCCCAATTATCACAGAAAATTTAAAATTATTTTATGAAAAAGAAAAATCTGATATGCCTCATACAGGAATCGTTGATAAAATTGATAACGAATACATAATAACCCGAAATTAGTTTATGGATATTGATGAAAGAGAATCTTATTGCCCTTATTGTGGCGAAATTATTTCTTTATTAATTGATAACTCAATAGATAATCAAGAATATGTTGAAGACTGCCAGGTTTGTTGCAGCCCAATCTTAATTAGTGTAGAAATTGATCATGATGGAAATATATTCATCAATACTAAAAGAGAAAATGAATAATGATCTTAACTTTAATACATTCTATTTAGCTGGCACAAGGAGGAGAATCTTTAACGTATTCTTCTTTTTCTTTCCATTCTTTTTGGGTGAACAGATGGAGTGATAAAGCATGCACGCCGTTTTCCAATTCATATTTAAGTAATTCATTAATTTTTCTATGGCGCTGAACCAATTTAATATCTTCAAATTCATCCGAGACTAAGATAACTTTAAAATGAGTTTCTGGGTTAGTGCCGCTATGCATATGACTTTCATTAATAACTTCGAGATGACTTAACACAAAGTTATCGCTTAAAGTATGTTCAATTTTTTTTTCTACACTCATTTATCTTCCCCAAAGAAATTTACATAATTTTGATAAGTAATTTCACATACATAATCATAAGACTGATTTCTATATTTTGCCACATCTTTTGCGACTTCTACTAAATACTCGGGTTTATTTAAATGCTTCATCCCTGAAGTAATTTCAGCTTTTTTTGAAGATATATAGGGTGAAAGATATGGTGAGTCAGTTTCTATTAATAATTTATCATCTGGAATGATATCTATAAAATCCCTTAAATGTTTTCCCCTTCTGTCATCACATATCCAGCCTGTTAATCCAATATGAACACCAAGATCAAGATAATCGATAAGTGAATTTTTTGTACCAGTAAAACAGTGCACAACAATATTTTCACAATCGTTAATATTTTCTTTGAGAATGCCGTGCATTTGATGAAATGCATCCCTCTCATGAACAAATAAAGGTAATTTTGCTTCTTTAGCTAGTTTAATATGATTTAAAAAAACAGTATTTTGTATTTCTGGTGTTGAAAAATTCCTATTAAAATCTAAACCACATTCTCCAACTGCTTTGACTTGATTTAGCTTTATGATTTCTAATAATTCATTGTAACTTTTTGCATGCCAATCCTTAGCATTGTGAGGATGGTATCCTGCAGTAGAGATTAAATTAAATTGCTCTGCTAATTGCGCTACTTTTTTACTTGATTCAAGATCATTTCCAACTAACACCATTTTATCGACACCATTTTTTATGGCGCCATCTATTATAATTTCTTCTTTCCCAGAAAAAACGTTATCTGTTAGGTTTACACATATGTCGACTAATTTATTACTCATTATCTACACACTTCGCATTTAGTTCTATCAAAAGCATTGATAACTTGCTGACATTTTGGGCATAATTTTTTATAAGTTGGATTCAATTCTTTGTCTAGAGTAATTCTGTCATCAAAAACAAAACACTCTCCATCCCAATGCTTACCTTCCGTTTCATTTAGATAATTAATTATTCCGCCCTTTAGCTGCTTAAATGAATCTATTCCAGATTCTGACAAATAACCTAGTGCTTTTTCACATCTGATTCCACCAGTACAAAACATTACTACCTCTGCATCTATATCTTTGAGTTCTTCTGCTTTTTCAGCAAACTCATCAAATTTTAAAATGTTTAAGTTTTTAGAATTTTTAAATGATCCAATATTAATCTCGTAATTATTCCTAGTATCTAATAAATATACATCTTCGCCATCATCTAATTTTTTTTCTAATTCTTTTGGCTCAATATAGTTTTTCTTAATGTCAAAAATATTATTAATATCTTTCTTGATACTAATAATTTCTGGTTTTACTTTAATTTTAAGTTTTCTAAATGGAGGTTTTTCAGAATAAGTATGTTTAAATAATATTTTTTTAAATAAATCATGCTGATGAAAAAGTTTTTCTACAGATCTTACAGAGTCTTCATTTCCAGCTAAATTAATATTAATGCCCTCTATAGAGACATATACTGTTCCAAAAATACTTTTGCTTTCAAAAAAACGGTTTACTTCTTCGGCGATATTTTCTGGAGACTCTATTCTGACAAATTCATAGCCTGTAGAGTTTAAACATTCTTTATTTCCAACAGACATTTAGAAACCTTCTGTTGAAGTGAATAATCCCACTCTTAAATCCTTAGCTGTGTATATTTCTCTACCATCTACTGATACTATGCCGTCACCAATACCCATAATAAGCTTTCTAGTTATAAGCCTTTTTATATTTATTTTATAAGTTACTTTTTTTGCTGTTGGTAATATTTGACCAGTAAATTTTACTTCTCCAACACCAAGTGCTCTTCCTTTTCCAGGATGCTGCGCCCATCCTAAATAAAAACCAACTAATTGCCACATTGCATCAAGTCCAAGACATCCTGGCATAACTGGGTCACCTATAAAATGACAATCAAAAAACCATAAGTCAGGCGTTATATCTAATGATGCATCTATATAGCCTTTGTCATACTCACCACCTGTTGCGCTTATTTTAACAATTTCATTAAACATAAGCATTCCGGTATTTGGTAATTGCGCATTACCTTCACCAAACATGTTCCCTTTGGCACACTCTAAAAGCTCTTCGTGCTTATATGAATCTTTTTGCTCAATCATGAATCTTGCTCCGGTTGTGCATGAAGTATTACAGGTTTAAATTCTGTTAAAACTTTTAATCTATCTAGCGTTAACCTTAATTCTCCAATATTATTTATGGATGTAAAACCAGTTTCCTTTATTACATCTTGGTAAGATGATAATGTTTCGCCAAATATTAAGATTTCATCATCCTTTATAAGACTTCTTATTTTTCTTAATTCATTAGGTAAAAATTGTTGATCACCATATTGATCAACTACTACCATTAATGCATCACATCTTCCTTGCTCATAGCTAAAGAGTATTTCATCTGCTGAAGTAGATGTTCCAACATATGTTGGCATCCAATCCGAGTCCTCGCAAACAAGGCATAATCTTAACATACTTAAATTATCATTATTAGAGATTGGGGCAATAATTAATATCTTACTATTCCCTTGCTTACTTGATTTACTTGAATTTATTAATAAAAAAGATTGCATTAATTCTACAACAAATTTTTCTTGGGCTTGCCTAAAAGTTCCTAATTTACATTCATCTCTTACATGCTGTATTAATGGCGCAAATAAATCTTCTAATAAAAAAACTGCGCCTAGTTCTTGGTATGCAATCTCAAATAATTGTATTAGCTTTTTTGCATCTAACTCTCTAATGGCTTCTATTGATCCATCAAAATGCTCCATTACGGAACCAGTGCTAGGTCTATTAGTTAAAGATGTTTTAACAGCGGTTGCTGATTCGTCAGACTCAATTAAATTTTCTAAGTTTTTAATGTTTAAATTTGCAATATCTCCAATCCTTCTTCCCCCACTTATAATTCTTTGAAGTAGCATTAGTTTTTTTACATCATTATCTGAATAAAGCCTTCTGCCGTTTGAGCTTCTAGTTGGCTTCACTGCCTTATATCTTCTTTCCCAAGCTCTAATTACATCTGCACTTAGACCTGTTCTTCTTGATACTATTTGTATTGGATGTTTTGTTTCACTCATTTTATAATCTTATTATGTTGAAAATTTTATTAGTTTTACCATGTACATATATATCTGTGCAGAACATATACATATAAATAAATCATTTTGTTATATATTTGTCAAACATACTGTTTATCTTTTGTTATACATTATAATGAAAATTATCTATTTTGTAAAGCTATTGTCCATAACAAGTGGTTATCATAAGAGTAGAAAAGTATTTTCTTTCTTCGCAACTTTGCTATACTGACCTAGTACTTTTCATTCATTCTGTAAGGAGGACGAGATGAAAAAATTTTTAATAAACGCTAGATACTATTTGGCACCACTTTTAATCTTTGCATCGCTTTTTGGTGTAATAGCTGGTGGACCATGGGTATGGACAGGAGTATTTTTATTAGGTGTAGGTATCATTGTTGATACTTTAACCCCTGCTCAAACTATGGGTGCTGGATTTGATGACGATGGTGAAACAAACGGAAACCCAGCATTGTTGAACATTACAATGTATGCAATGTTAGCAATATTTGTATTTATACAAATAGCTATAGCATGGAGAATCTTTCAATACGTAAACGGTATTGAGTATACAGGTGCAACAGCTTCATTCTTAGGAATGACTTATTACACAGGTATAACAGGCGCGCAATTAGTTGGTGCGGTAGTTTCTTCAGGAATCTTTGCAGGAATTGGAATCATATACGGTCATGAGCTAGCTCATACTAAAGGATTCAGTTTCTTAATCGCAAGATGGATGATGGCACTAAGTGGATCATCACATTTCTGTTATGCGCACGTATACAACCATCACTTAGAGTTAGGATGTGAAAATGATCCTGCAACAGCTCCAAGAGGAAGAAGTTTATATGCACATTTACCTAAATCACACTTTGGACAAAGTAAATTCCTATATACAATGGAAAAACAACGTCTAAAAAGATTAGGAGTACCTTTCTTGTCATGGCAAAACAGATGGATTAGAGGTTATGCAATGTCATTACCAACAATCGCATTATTCTGGTATGCAGGTGCTTGGACAGGTTTAGCATGTATGGGTCTAATATGGTTAATCTCTAACTTTGAGTTAGAAGCATTAAACTACTTAGAGCATTATGGTTTGATCAGAGAAACTGGTTCGCCAATCGATTACAGACACAGCTGGGATAACTCAACATTATTCACAAGTTGGTTCTTTATAGAAATTGGAAGACAAGCTGATCATCATGATAGAGGTGAAACACATTTCTGGGAATTAGATGAAGTGGGAGCACCAAACTGTGGTAATGGTTACTTTACATTATTCGCATTAGCTCTAGTACCACCTTTATTCCACAAATACATGAATAAGCAATTGGCTAAGTGGGACGAAGAAGAAGCTTCAGAAGGTGAATTAAAAATCGCTAGTGATATGAATAAAATCGCTGGTTACACTGGTTAATCTTCAAAAAGTTAGACTTTGTAATACTAAAAACGCCCCCTAAAAAGGGCGTTTTTTTTATGGAATGAGTTATAATAGACATTCATTTGAACAAGGAAAATTAATATGTTTAGCGAAAAAAAATCATTTATATATGCGTTACTTTTTATAGTAGTGGCATTTACAGCACTCTTTTTCTACAACAAACAACCTTACACTGAAGGAACTTTTTGGGAAGTGAGTAAAGATGGTGAAGTATTAGGGCATATACTTGGCACTATACATATGAATGATGAAAAGGTTACTAAACTAAATAAGAAGGTAATGGATATTTTTGATAATTCTGTTGGTTATTCAATAGAGGCTTTCCCAAGTAGTCATTTATGGAACCCTTATCACGGGTTTGAAAATATTAAGAAAAAAATGATGTTTGAAGATAAAACCTTGGCAGATGTTGCTGGTGAAAAAACAGCTAATGATGTTTTTCAAATACTAACAAAGAATGGTGTTAATAAAGAATACGCTACAAAAATTAAACCCTGGGCTGCAATGTTTAGTATTGCGGCAAAATCGAAACACTCGGGCCCAATTATAGATCATAAGTTATTAGACCTTGCCAGTATCCAGGAAAAAGAAATATACCAAATAGAGTCTCCGGAAGAATTATTAGCAGCATTTTATGCTATGCCTATGGAATCTCAAGTTGAATTATTAAAATCTAAAATTAAACACTTTCCAAAAATACAAGAAACACTAGATGATATGGTTGATGCGTATATGGAAGAAGATTTGCAAGGTCTAATGGATGCAAGCACAAGCTTTGTAGATAAAAATGATTATCAAAAAAATAAACATTTGCAAGTTTATTTGAAACATTCTGTTTATATAAGAAATATTGTTATGGCTCATTACATGAATTTGCCTTTTTTATATGGTTTGGATAGATACAAAGGACAAGGAGGTACATTTGTTTGTGTCGGAGCTCTTCACTTACTCGGTGAAAAGGGTGTTCTAAGTTTACTAGAGAAACAGTACGGCTTTGAGATTAAGAGGATAAAATTTAAATAGTTGAAATTATTTATTTGCTTCGTTTTTAGAGTGAAGTAGATCTAATAAAATCGCTATTATTAAATTTAATATAGTCAGCTTACCTAAAAACACATAACTTAAAATATATACCCATGACCATGAATATATTTCTATTAGAGGATACAAAAAGTAAGTAATAGTATCATTAGATAACAAAATAGCCATTAAACTAAGAACTGAGTCTGCAAGACTACCCCACTGGTCGGGGTGTGTTTCTCCAAAAAGTATCACGCCTATAATTGAATATACATAAGTCAAAATAATAATGATGGCTGTCACGTATAGAATTTTTACTCCAGCACTTTGAATTGTCCTAAAATTAGTTATTGCAATTTTTGGAACCATTTTTGTTATTTGCGGTTGCGATAATAACCTAAATAATCTTAGAATCAATAAATTAGAAAAAAAGACGTGAGGTATAAATGATAACAAAATAATTACCGCATCAATATAAATCCCTGCGTATGAAAATTTATCACCTACTATGGATTTGCTATCCCAGACACTATGACCAAAGTATCTTACAATAATTTCAAAAGAGAAGTAGAGTGAACACACTAACTTTATTATATGAGCATATTCACTATAGAAATCATTGCTTGGAACAACTGACATTCCAATGACAAAGGCCACAAATACAATTAAAGATAGTGAAAATATTTGAAAGCCTAGATTATCATTTAACCTAGTACAGAAATTATAAAATCTAGATTCGAGATCGATTTTTTGCATATATAACTTTTCATTTTTAATTAAAATAAATATTAAAAAAAAGCAATCCTTTGCAAGGGATCATCTTAGGAGTCAGACAAAAATCTTTACCAGTTTAACGCTCCACCAGTTTGATATTCAGTTACTCTAGTTTCAAAAAAGTTTTTTTCTTTTTTAAGATCTAACACTTCAGACATCCATGGGAATGGATTCTTAGCGTTTTTAAATTCTTCTGGCAAACCAATTTGTGTTAGACGTCTATTTGCTATGTACTGCAAATACTCTTCAAACATTGGAGCATTTAATCCTAATATACCTCTTGGCATAGTGTCGTATGCATACCTTGTTTCCATCTCAACTCCTTCTAGAACTAATTTGACCATATCTTTCTTAAAGTCTTCTGTCCACAAATGCGGGTTCTCAACTTTGATCTGATTAATTACATCTATTCCAAAATTCATATGCATTGATTCATCTCTTAAAATATATTGGAATTGCTCTGCAACTCCAGTCATTTTATTTCTTCTTCCCATAGAAAGAATTTGCGTAAAACCAACATAGAAAAATATACCTTCAAAAACTACATAAAAGGCTATTAAATCTCTCAAAAGCCTTTGATCCATTTCTGGAGTTCCTGTTTTAAAATTGATATCACCCAAGCTTTGCGTATAAGGAAGAGCCCATTGTGCTTTTTTTGCAACAGATGGAATTTCACGATACATATTAAATAATCTACTTTCATCCATCCCTAATGACTCTATACAATATTGATAAGCATGTGTATGGATTGCTTCCTCAAATGCTTGTCTTAATAAATATTGCCTACATTCAGGATTAGTAATATGTTTATAAACAGCGAGAACTAAGTTATTTGCTACTAATGAATCTGCTGTAGAAAAGAAACCTAAGTTTCTTTCAATGACCATTCTTTCATCTTCAGTCAGACCATCATCACTTTTCCATAAAGCTATATCAGCCGTCATATTTACTTCTTGTGGCATCCAATGATTATTACAAGCTGACAAATATTTGCTCCATGCCCAATCATATTTAAAAGGAACCAATTGATTTAAATCAGCCCTGCAGTTTATTATTTTTTTATCATCAACTTGAATTCTTCCGGCTCCAGTTTCTATATCTTCAAAACCAGTTAAACCAGTATCCACTTCTTGGCTGGGAATTCCTGGAGAACTCAAAGGAGCTTCTTTTTCAATTTTCACTTCTTTCTTAACAGGCTCTAAGGTCTGTGCTATTGGATCGTCCCATAATGATGACATAATTTTTCTCCTAAAAGTTTACTGACATGCGTCGCAGTCAGGGTCCAGTATTGAACAAGCATTGCTTGTTTCTTTTTCATTATTAACGGCATTTAATTTACCATCTGCCATTGTGCTTTTTTCTACATGAGTAGCGCCCATGGTTCTTAAGTAATAAGTTGTCTTTAACCCTCTTACCCATGCTAGCTTATATAAATTATCTAACTTAGGCCCTGATGGTTCTGCCATATATAAGTTCAGTGATTGACCTTGATCAATCCACTTTTGGCGTCTAGATGCTGCCTCTATTAACCATCGTGCATCTAATTCAAAAGCAGTAGAATAAATATCTTTTATATCCTGAGGCACTCTATCAATTGACTTCAAATTACCGTCAAAATATTTTAGGTCGTTAACCATAACTTCATCCCAAAGACCGTGTTTCTTTAATTCATTTACTAAAGCGAGATTAATAACTGTAAATTCGCCCGATAAGTTAGATTTAACATATAGATTTTGGTAGGTTGGCTCTATACTTTGAGTAACACCAGTTATATTTGATATTGTTGCAGTTGGGGCAATAGCCATTGTATTAGAATTTCTCATACCAACTGCTTTAACTCTTTCCCTTAAACTTTTCCAATCTAAGGTTTGAGTTTTATCAACAGATATATATTTTTCTCTTTGTTGCTCTAATAAATCTATTGAATCTATTGGTAAGATTCCTTGTGACCAAAGAGACCCTTCGTATGTTTCGTACGTACCTCTTTCTTCCGCTAAGTTCGTAGAAGCTTTAATAGCAAAATAACTAATATATTCCATTGATTCGTCTGCGAACTTAACTGCTTCATCACTCGCATATGGAATAGAAAGTTTATATAGAGCGTCTTGGAATCCCATTAAACCTAAACCAACAGGCCTATGTTTCGCGTTCGAAAATTCTGCTTTATCAACACTATAATAATTATAATCAATTACGTTATCTAACATACGCATTGCTGTGTTGATAGTTGCTTCTAATTTTTCTACCATTATTCCGTTTTCATCAACATGCGCTGCAATATTCACAGAACCTAAATTACACACAGCAATTTCTTCATCAGAAGTATTTAAAGTTATTTCTGTACATAAGTTTGAGGAGTGAACAACACCAGCATGTGACTGAGGTGATCTTATATTACATGGATCCTTAAAAGTTACCCATGGATGTCCTGTCTCAAACAACATACCCAGCATTTTTTTCCATAAATCTAATGCCGGCATTTCTTTGTATTTTTTAATTTTCCCAGCTTTAGCTTGCGCTTCATATTCTTCATATTTTTTTTCGAATTCAATTCCTGAGATCTCATGAAGTTCTGGGGCTTCGTCTGGAGAAAATAATGTCCACGATTTCTCTTCGACTACTCTTTTCATAAATAAATCTGGAATCCAGTTAGCTGTGTTCATGTCATGTGTTCTTCTTCTGTCATCACCAGTATTTTTCCTTAAATCCAGAAATTCTTCGATATCTAGATGCCAGGTTTCTAAGTAAGCACACATTGCTCCTTTTCGTTTTCCACCTTGGTTTACAGCTACAGCTGTATCATTTGCAACTTTAAGGAAAGGAACTATTCCTTGGGATTTACCGTTAGTTCCCTTAATGTGAGTTCCCATACTTCTAACTCTTGACCAATCATTCCCAAGCCCTCCTGCAAATTTTGATAACATAGCATCATCTGTTATACCATCAAAAATACCGCGCAGATCATCAGGAATGGTACTCAAGTAACATGATGAGAGCTGCGGGCGAAGTGTTGCTGAGTTAAACAACGTAGGAGTTGAGCTCATAAAATCGAAAGAAGATAATAAACGGTAAAACTCTATAGCTTTTTCTTCCTTGTTTTCTTCGTTGTTAGCAAGACCCATAGCTACTCTCATAAAAAAAGCTTGAGGAAGCTCAATCTTAGTATCTTCTGATTGAATAAAATATCTATCATAAAGAGTTTGAAGCCCTAAATATGTAAACTGCAAATCTCTTTCTGAATCTATTGCATCTGATAAAATATCTAAATTATATTCATCAACTAATTTTTTATCTACTAGTTCAAGTTCGCATGCTTTACTCAAATATTTTTTAAAGTAATCTTTATATACATCTTTCATCTGATCTGATGTTGCTGAAAAACTCTCTCCATAAATAAAACTTAGAGCTTCTGTTCTTAGATTATCAAGAAGTAATCTTGCCGTAACATAAGTATAATTTGGTTCTTTTTCAATTAAAACCCTTGAAGACATAACTAATGCTGTAGAGACGTCCGCCAGCGTTATACCGTCGTAAATATTTTTCTTAAGTTCGTCTGTAATTGGTTTGGTAGAGACATCATCAATACCAAAACATGCTTCTGATATAATTAAATTTAATCTATCTGTATCTAATGGGGATTTACCCTCAACACTAGTTATATTAATCTTAGAAGCGCTATCTTTGTTTTCTTGACTAACGTCTTCAATCTCTCTTTCTGAATTTCTTTGCTCCCTGTATAGAACATATGATCTTGCAACTTTTTGGTGACCACCTCGCATTAACGCAAGTTCTACATGATCTTGAATATCTTCAATATGAAATGTTCCGCCATCAGGTATATTTCTAGCTAAAGCATTAAAGACACTATTACTTAATCCAGAAACTGTTTCATGAATTCTTGTAGATGCTGCAGCTTGATTTCCTTCGACGGCTAGAAATGCTTTTGTCATTGCAACAGATATTTTATCAACATCAAAACCAGCAATACTTCCATTTCTTCTTACGACCCTATATTTTCCTGGGGCAGTAATGTTTAATTCACCGATGTTTTGAGCACTTTGAATAGCTTCTTTTGATACCGAGGAGACTGATGAAATGCCTAAACCTAGATCTGATTCGTTATTATCCATTTTCCTTCCGTAATATTATTTTTATTATGTATTATTTTTACTATTACTACTATAAGATGTGTTGAGTGTGCTAGTCAAGCACAATATGCTGTGTTTAACCATTGTTTATCTTGGGTATAACCTGTGTATAAATTATGGTATTTTTAATGGCTTATTTGTGCTTTTAAAGCCTTTTTTTACTAAATATATAAGAAATATACATTAAAATTAGATAACTAATTCTTTTAAAAAAAGATAAAATAATGGACATATTATGAGCGATATTAAAGAAATACCAATTAATGAAATAAATATAGAGAATAGTGGTGAAAACTGCTCTGCTAGTGAACCATTTGCTCTTAGAATATTAGACGCAAGTATGTCGCCAGAATTCGAGATTAATCACATAATAATTGTAGATCCAAGTATTACACCAAAAACTGATGATTATGTTTTATATGAAACAAGCAATAGCTTAATAATAAGAAAAATTGATTTGGGTGAGAAAATTACTCTAAAAGCTTATAATTCAGGCTTTTCGGATATGATAATAGAAGATATAAGTTCAATACTAGGGGTTATTACTCAAAGGTCAGGAACAAGAAGGAAGTTTCACAAAAGATATGGATAAAAAAAAAGCGCAGGTTAAGACTGCGCTTTGAAATACCACTTGTAAGAAAGTGGCTTGGAGGAAACCTTTTATACATACATTTAAGGAGGAGCTATATATATATTAGTATTTTATGATATTATAATATATTAGTCAACATAATTTTAGGAATTTATGTCAATATAATGAAAAGTGGTAACACATCTTATAGAATGCTAGATCCTGACAATTGCGCTATGTGCGGCATGTGTCTAAATCATTGTCCAACCTATAAAATTAGCAATAATGAATCAGAATCACCAAGAGGCAGAATATCAATAATTCACGGTCTAAATGATTCTTTACTAGAACCAAGTGAATCTGCTCTTAAACACATAAACTCATGTACGCTTTGCATGGCATGCGAAACAGTATGTCCGGCAAAAGTAGACTTTTATCAACTTATAACAGATGCAAGAAATAAATACTTTAAAGATCAAAGAATAATTTTTAAAATCAAAACAGTCTTGATTTCTTTTTTATTAACAAAAAATTACATTAAAAGATTTATTACTTTGGTAGTTTCAACACTCAACAAAAAGCCCCTAAATAAAATTAATAAAAAATTATTCAAATTTATGAATTACACACAAATACAGGATAAATATGCAAAGATTAATTATAATACTCAAGGCAATATAGGGATATTTACAGGTTGTGCATCAAATATATTTCAAAGCGATGTCGCAAATAGCTGTGTCAAAATACTAAAAAAAAATAATATTAATTCAGAGATAATTAAAAATATTGAGTGCTGTGGCTCACTAAATTACAACAGCGGAAGAATAAAAAAAGGCATTAAACAAAATATAGCAGCAATGAAAGAATTTCGTAAGGACAAATATGAGAAAATTATTGGATATGCGAGTGGGTGTAGTACTTTTATAAATAAAAATAAGAAAGATGCTGCCTATCAAGATGCAACTTCATATGTTCTTGAAGTCTTAACTAACAATAAAAATAATAATTTTAAAATTACTAACAAAAATATTTGCATACATATGCCTTGCACAACAAAATCAGCTGAGATAGATTTTTCTAAATTAATGGCAGTTCTTAATAATATTCCTAGCCTAAAAGTTTTTACTTTTGAAGATAATTATTGCTGTGGAGCTGGAGCACAAAACTTATTGCATAATAATGAAAATTCAATAGATATTATTGAGCCAAAAATAGAATTTATTAAATCAAATAATATTGATTTAGTTCTTACGTATAATGTTGGCTGTTCTTTAAACTTTATTAATTCAATAAACTTAAAAAATATAAATAAAGTTCAAGTAATGCATCCTATAACTTTTCTAAATTCAAACTTAGTATAATGAGAAAATTTACACATAAAGATAATCTAATTATTAGGTCCAACGAAATGTTAAATATCTTATTTAATATACAAAGTTCAGGGAGAGAATATCCGGCGAAAGATATTTCAGAATATGAATTAATTGAGTCTGAAAAAGATCATGTGACAAATATAATGAGAGTTAATCATTCTGGTGAAGTTGCTGCACAAGGCTTATATATTGGGCATGCATTGTTAGCAAAAACTCAAGAGCAGAAAAAAATGATGCTAAATATGGCATCAGAAGAAAAAGATCATTTAGAATGGTGTGACCAAAGGATAAAAGAGCTTGATGGGAATACTAGTATATTTAATCCTGTTTGGTTTTCAGGGTCTATTGCCATAGGAATGCTATCAAGTATGACAAATGATAAAAATGCATTAGGTTTTATTGAAGAAACTGAAAAACAAGTTGCAGAACATTTAGAGTCAAACATAAATAAAATTCCAAAAAAAGATAATAAGACCTATAGTATTTTAAAAAAAATGAAATCTGATGAAGAACATCATGGAGAAACTGCACGCTCTTTAGGATCGTCTAAATTATCAAATAATTTAAAAAATATAATGAAAATTACAGCAGGTTTTATGAAGTTTGCTTCTTATAAAATATAAAGAATTAGTACTCTAAATTTATAACTTTTTCTAACTGCTTCAGTAAGAAATTTAGATCTTTTTTAGATATGATATAAGGAGGCATAATATAAATTAAGTTTGAAAAAGGTCTCAACCAGATTCCATGCTTAACAAATTTTTTTTGAATTGACCCAACGTTAACTTTATTTTTCATTTCTAGAACACCAATAGCTCCAATCACCCTGAAATCTTTTACTGCATTATTTTTTGAGATATCTTTTAATTCTTTATGTAAAATTTCTTCTATTTTTTTGATTTTTTTCTTCCAGTCATATGAAAGTAATAAATTAATATTTGCTAGAGCAACAGAGCAAGCTAAAGGATTTGCCATATATGTTGGTCCGTGCATAAATATACCTGGTTCCTTTTTTGAGATTGACTTTGCAATTTTTTTTGAAACTATTGTGGCAGCTAAACTCATATATCCACCAGTTATAGATTTCCCTAAACACAATATATCTGGAACGATTTTTGCGTGGTTAAAGCCAAATAATTCTCCTGTTCTTCCAAAACCTGTTGCAATTTCATCTAAAATTAGAAGAACATTGTACTTTGTACATAACTTTCTTAGCTGAACCAGGTAATCAGGATGATATATTCTCATACCACCTGCGCCCTGCAATATTGGCTCTATTATTACTGCTGCAATTTTTGTATTTTTATCTTTTAAATTTTTTTCCATCTCCTTTAGACTTTTACTTGTTTTTCTACTATATGAATTTACATCTTCAGGACAAGCAACATAATATTGTTTTATTAAAGAATTTTTAAATATTGAATGTAAACCATTAATTGGATCACTAACTGACATAGTTCCTATTGTGTCACCATGATATCCATTTCTTACTGTCAAAAATTTCTTCTTATTACTTTGGTTTTCTGAATGCCAATACTGAATGGCAAATTTCATAGCGACTTCTACAGCTACTGACCCTGAATCAGAAAAAAAGACTTTTTGTAAGCTTGAGGGCGTTATTTCATTAATTTTTTTTGCAAGATCTGTAGCTGGTTTATGTGTAAGACCTCCAAACATGACGTGAGAAAATTTCTCTACTTGTTTTTTTATTGCCTTATTTAAAACTGGATGGTTATAACCATTTATTACACACCACCATGATGACATACCATCTATTAATATTTCTCCAGAATCTAAGTACAGATTGACGCCTTTAGCTTTTTTTACTCCATATATAGGATTTTTATCTATGGCAGATGCGTATGGGTGCCATACAAAAAGTTTATCATTTTTATGCATATTTATTTTCTAGTATATTTCTAAGCTATAAGTTATTTCTACTGCCTTACTTAATATAATGCAACAAGAGCATTGTTTTTTTACTGATAATTTAATTATGTTTTCTAGCTCTTTCTCATTAGATTTATCAGATTTTATTTTATAATTTAAATGTATTTTATTTATTAATGATGGCTTTGCGTCTGTTCTTTTAGCGTCTATATCTATTTCAAAATTTAAAATTTCTAAACCTTTATACTTCGCTACACTTATTACATCAAAAGCTGTGCAGCCACCCATACCAGATATTAAAAGCTCTGTTGGCCTTGCTCCATTATTTTTCCCACCACTATCAACTGGGCCATCCATACTTATTTTATTGCCACTTTCTGTATTAGCAATAAAATTTACACCATTTTTCCATTCAATTTTTGTTTTCATTCTTGTTCCTTTTCAATATCATTATCATTATAACTTGACCATGCGCTCCATGATCCAACGTATATTCTAGATCTTCTTAATCCACAATACTCCATTGCCAGAAAATTATGACATGCTGTTACACCGGAACCACACATATTAATAATGTCCCTAGATTTATCTTTATCAATATTTTCGAACAACTTAATAAGATCTAATTTTTTTTTAAATTTACCATCTTTCTCTAAGTTTTCTTTAAAAGGCATATTAATTGCCCCTGGAATATGTCCTGCTTTTTTGTCAATTGGCTCTATATTACCTAAAAATCTTTGTTTATCTCTCGCATCCAAGAGATATAGAGAGCTATCTTTTAGTTTATTTTTTAATTCAAAAGTGCTTATCAAATATTCTTCTTTATAACTGTATGTGATATTTTCTTTTTTATGATTTTTTGGTATAGAATTATCTGTAGAAAATTTAGAGGATACCCAGGACTTATAGCCGCCATCTAAAACCGCACATTTTTCAATCCCAACTAATTTTAACATCCACCAGAATCTTGCGCACATAGAACTATTTTCATCATCATATACTATGATTTGAGATTTATTATTTATACCGTAATAATTTAGCATATTAGAAAAACTTGATATATCTTTAAGTGGGTGTCTCCCCGAATTGTCTGTTACAGCAGAAGATAAATCAGATTCTAAGTTTATATAATTTGCATTTTTTATATGAGACTTGAGATAATTTGAATGGCCTAAATTTTTGTCCATTAAATCAAATCGACAATCAAATATAATTAAATTTTTATCATCTATAATACTATTTAGGTTTTCAGAGGATATTAGCGTGGAGTACATTTATTTTTTCTTATATCTATTTAGGTAGATGACATATAGGTAATATATTACTACGAACAATCCAATTAATGAGACTATTTGTCCTTGTGATAAATCTTCTACATTTGCAACAATAGCAGATGCGAAAATTAAAACTGCTAAGCCAAATCTATTTCTTTGCCAACCTTGCATATAAGCCACCTTATTATTAACGCTTCCTTTTTAAACCATGCTCAACTGCTATTACAGCTGCCTCAACTCTTGAATGAATTTCTAGTTTTCTTAATATTGATTTAACATGAAGCTTAACTGTTCCATCTGAGATTCCAAGATTTTTTGCAATTAACTTATTACTTTGACCTTCAGCTAGAAGCTCTAAAATTTCACTTTCTCGTGGTGTTAGCGTGCTGATTAAATTACTAATATTAATTTCTGAATCATCACCTTGGTGAAATTTTGCTAGAATCTGAACAAGGTTGGGAGCGACTATTGTCTCTCCTTTCAATACATCTTTTAGAGCAACAACTAAATCATCAGGCTCCATATCTTTAAGTAAATATCCGCTTGCCCCATTTCTCAACGCTTCTATCAAGTCCTTCTCATCATCACTTGTTGTTAACATTACAACTGGTAATGATTTTTTAATTTCTCTAATATTTTTTAGCACTTCTATACCTGAAACATCTGGCATCCTAAGATCTAATAAGATTATATCTACTTCATTATCGGTTATTGCTTTTAAACCATCAGCACCATTACTTACAGATGTAATCACATCTATCTCATGTCTTGTTAAAAGTCTTTGTAAACCCTCTCTAAATAGCGTGTGGTCATCAATAATTATTACTTTTATTTTCATATATTGTTAATGGTTAGTAATCTTTTTCATTAAAAGATAGAATAACACGAACTCCTTCTCCAGGTTCGCTTTCTATTTCTAAATGTCCGCCAATTTGATGTGCTCTATCTCGCATTATTCCTAGCCCTACATGTTCGCCCGTATCTTCATTATCATGCCCAATAAAACAGGATTTAGCTATTCCAATACCATCATCTTCGATTATTAGAGAATATTTGCCAGTTTCATATGACATTAATAATACTCTAACTATATTTGCTTGAGAATGTTTTTTTACATTAATTAAAGCCTCTTGTGTAATTCTTTTTATATGTAGTTCGTCGTTTTTATTTAAATTTATAACTGGAATTTTATTTTGAAAAAATATTTTTATGTTAGTATTTTCTAATTTAAAATTTTCTACAAGAGTTGATATTTCACTTACTATATTATCAATTTTTGGTGGCGTTCTGAAGTGACCTATTAATTGTCTTATCTCAGTATTTGCTAATTCAATACTTTCGTCTAAAGTCTCAAGCTCGTCTGTAATTCTTTTATCAGTATATAACTCTGCGGTTTTAAATTTTCTATTATTTTTCATATAAATAATACCTTGAAGACTCTCATCAAGAACTCTCACCTGGAGTCTTAAACTTGCAAGTGTTTGAGCTAACGAATCATGCAACTCAGAAGCAATAAGCACTCGTTCCTCTATAATTGCAAGACGATTTGCTTCTTTATTTTTTTCTTCTTTATATTTTGAAAACTGATCAAGCTGCTCATTTGTTTTACTCAATTGGTTCTCAAGCATTTCAGAAACAATATTTAAGTTACTTGATAGGGTTTTCAAATCTTTTGAATCCGAAGTTTTAATCCTCGAAGTAAGATCACCAGACATAATATTTAAAGCCCACTGACTTAAGTCTTTTATGAATTCATCTAAATAATTATTTTTATTCTTTTGGCTCGACATAATTTGGATCTTTTGGGTTTAGAAAAATAAAATTAAATTGATTTTTCTCCAACTCTACATAATCAATAGTCATTCCATCGCACATTTCAAAAGATATATTTGATATAATTATTTCCAGTTCATTAACATTTAATACTTTATCATTACTAGTAATATTATCATCAAAGCCAAGTGCATATTGAAAATTACTACCTTCTTTTTTCATTACCGCAATTCTTAATTTAAAATTCTTATTCTCTTCTTTGTCAATTTCTTTCTTAAAAATTGCTTGAGCTTCTTTTGTTATGTTAATCATTTTTACTCTCTTCGATAAAATTTATAAAATATTTTATCCAAGGACAGTTTTTAGTATGCCTTAGATGTGAAAAATTTGCTAATAAGTTTTTATACTGAAAGCCATCAGATATACCATTTATCCCAAAGCCTCGTGTTATATTATAAGCATAATTTTTAGAATTTTTATTTAATAATAATCTTGCATGATGAAATTCATGAGCACTAATACTGCTATTATTCTTCATTCCCCACAAATGATTTTTATTAATTTTTAATTTTACATATCCTCTACCAACTGGCTTTTTATCCATAATAATATTTCCTGGAATAACTCCAACCATCTTATGTTTTTTATTGTTGTAATTTATACTTTCAGAAAGATACATAAGTCCTCCGCATTCTGCATAGCATGGTTTTCCTGATTCAATAAAATCTTTAACATTTTTCATTAGATTCCTATTTTTTTTTATTACTGGGGCATTAGTTTCTGGGAATCCACCACCAATAAATAATGCATCAACTTTTGGTAATTTTTTATTTTTAATAGAATTTATTTGTATAATTTCAGCCCCGTATTTTTCAAAATTCTCAATATCGTCAGGGTAATAAAATCCAAAAGATTTATCATAAAACACACCTAATTTTAATTTTTTCTTATTTGTTAGAAAATTTGCTTTTTTTATATCTTTCTTACTTAATTTATTTTTTTTAAAGTTTATTCCAATTTTATTAAATTTTTTTTGATCTATTGAGTCATTTATAATTCTTGATATTTGTTCAATTTTTTTATTGGCTATTTTTTTTTCATTAACAGGAATTAACCCTAAATGTCTTTCCGATATTTCTAAATCTTTACTTTTTCTTATTGATCCCAATATTTCTAAATTTGTATACTCTTTTACGGCATTAATTAATTTATTTTCATGCCTTTCAGTTTTTACTTTATTTAGTATTACGCCCTTAATATTGCATTTTTTTTCAAAATTTATATAACCCTGTAATAAAGGTGCTATACCACGAGTTATACCTTCAGTGTCTATTACTAATATTACTGGAGCATTTAATAACATTGACATTGCCGCATTATCATCTATTCCAGATACACTTATACCGTCATATAATCCCTTATTACCTTCTATTATATTTATAGTAGATTTTTTTTGATCGTAAAAATTGTTAATTTCTTTTTTTGTTTGAGTATTGAAATCTAAATTATAACTACTTTTTTTTGACGCTAATGAAAGCCAACCCATATCAATATAGTCTGGACCTTTTTTAAAAGTTTGAATATCTTGATTTAAATTAGATAATATTCTTGATAGACCTAGTGATACTATTGTTTTCCCAGATGATTTGTGGGCTGCAGATATATATATACTACTACTTGTGCTATTTTTCATTCCGTCTTAATTTTTTCTTTATTATTAGAATATAAAGTATGTTCGTCATCAAGATTTTTTGGCGTGAAATCAAGTATCATTATTGCAAATATGTAAATGGCTGCAGATATACCTACTCCACCTAGGCCAAGCATAATCTCATAAATACTTGGTGTGTATGAAGCTATTGCCCCATCATAAAATGAACTGTTTTCTGTGTATCCGGGAAATAAGTCTAAAGGATACGCTTGTCCAGATATAATAATAATATATAACATTGTAAAACCACCAAAAATTACTAGTAGTGACGCTAATAATATACCTAGCGGAGATATTGATAATTTTTTATTATATAAAATAAATAAAGGTAAAATTGTACCAATACCAATCTGGCATACCCAAAATAATAACGTATATATATTATCTGAAAATAATAAGAAAAATTCAAAATCATGATTTTTTGTAACATACAAACTTGTTAAGTGAGATAAGATAGTTATATAAAAAACTGTAAATATAAAATATATTAAAAGCCTTCTAAATCTAGCTATAATTTCTGATCCTAGTGGCACATCCAAACCTTTATCCATCCAATATAATATACTGTAAAAAATTGCTGTCCCCATAAGAAGAGATAAGGCAATGAATAGTGGTGCAGCTAAAGCACCGTAAGCTTCTTTAGCAACTAAAAAAGCAAATATTGATCCTGTGCCTGTTGTTAATGTTATTCTCCAAATAAAAGCAAATGTTCCGACCTTGCCAACAAATTTATTATATCTTGCCTCAAACATCATCCAGAGATATAGCGCTATAACTGCCATAAACCCACTATATAAAAAAATATTCCATGCAAATATAGATTTAAAATTAAATGTTGTCATTGCTACTATTAGGCGATCCGGTCTTCCTAGATCTAAAACAAGTACCATTAGTCCACCTGTCAACAAACAAATTGCTAATAATGCAGAAAGCCTTCCCAAAGGTTTATAAATCTTAATATTGAAAACAGAGGAAATGGAGGCTATATTTAATATACCAGACGCAGCAATTATTAAAAATATTGCAAAAACATGAGGTAAGCCCCATACAACTTGGTTATTCATCCCAGTAAGCCAATGACCTTCATGCTCGAGTGTTAAAAATGAATAAAAACCTAACGCTATAAAACTTAAAACCACAACTCCAAAAAAAAATACTGCCTTGGAAAACTCTATGATTATATAGTCTGTTTTATCTCGCATAATCTAGATACCTCTATATCTTACAGCTGTATTTAACCCAAGATCACTTCTTACTTCTTTGGATTCATATTTTTTTAGTTGCTTAGATATATCACTTTCAACATCATTTAAATCTCCAAACAAAATTGCTTGATGTCCATCTTTCTGACAGGCCTCTGCACACGCAGTATTATTTTCACCATTATCTATTTTATGCACACATAAGTTACAACTCTCAACACAACCTTTTCCTCTAGGAGCATGCGGCAACTGATTCTCTAAATTTTCATGAACAAAAGATCTAGCTTTATATGGGCAAGACATCATACAATATCTACATCCTATGCATGTATGTTTGTTAACTAAAACAATACCATCTGCTCTAATAAAAGACGCTCCAGTAGGGCACACATCTACACAAGGTGGATTTTCACAATGCTGACACATCATTGGAACATTTATAGATTCCTCAGTAGTCTCACTTGTTAATGTTAATTTTCTAATCCACTGCGTATCTGTTGTTGGTCTCCCAAAATCCTCTATACCATGTTCTTCATTACAAGCCGTCACACACGCATCACATTCATCTGTACATTGATTTGTGTTAATAAGCATACCCCATCTAATTTTTGAAGATGCTGGCTCATCTAAATCTCTACCGTGTGCAAGCTGTTGAAAAAAGACACCGGGAGCAATTGTCGAAACTCCCAGCATAGTAGAGCTTTTCAAAAAATCTCTTCTATCTAATTTTATTTCATATTTTTTCATTTATTCAGAGTCCTTTACTTTTTCTACTACTTTTTTGAAAGGTTTTGATGCATGGCAATCGAAACACTCAACTTGTGCAGCTGCAGCTATATGGCAACCTGAGCAAAAATGCTCTTCTGACTTAACACTTGGATAGGTACCATTAGCAGAAGGTTTAATATGACAATTTATACAGTTGTTTAAACTATATTTTTGAGTTCTTATTCCCTTAACAACGGTGTCATGACTTTGCTGCTTAATAAATATATGGTGCTGAGACCTCATTATGTCTGTCGGTTCTACACATTTATCAGCTACTGATCTATCTATATTATGTGGAATATTTTCATGCGTTATAGATGCTCCACTAAATAAGATTAAAAAAAAAGTTAATAAAATCTTTAAAGATAACTTTTTATACATACTGAACTTCTCCTCATAATTCAGATATTATTTCGTATATAATTTTTTATACTTAACTGAATTAATGATCACCTAGTGCCATATCAATATAACCGGTTGGGCAAACATCAGCACATATATGACATCCAATACATTTTGCATAATCAGTATCTACATATCTTCCCGTAGTACTTTTATCTTTCTTAACCCTAAATACTGCATCCTGAGGACAATAAATTACACAGTTATCACATTCAAAACACATCCCACAACTCATGCATCTTCCCGCCTCTTCCACTGCTTGATCTTCGGTATAACATTTTAATCTTTCGTCAAAATTACCTAAAATATTTTCAGCTTCTGGGCCAACATCTTCTCTTAAATTTCTAGGTGTGAATGGGAAATGAGCTAAATGCATTTTTTCAGTACTAATAATTTCTTGCGCAGACCTATCTTCATAGTTATGTACGGAAAATTCTAATTCATCTGTTCCCCAATGTGCGCCTGGCTCATATTCTGCTGGCTGCAGACCTGTTTCTTTTAATTTTTCTAATAAATTAAAATGATGCACATCAACTTTTGGTCGTTTTTTTAATTCTTTTAAATCAACTTGATCTAAAAACTGATCAATAGTTTCAGCAACAATTGAGCCTTGGCCAATTGCTGTAGTCAATAGGTGTGGTCTAACAATATCTCCACAAACAAAGTGACCTGGTTTACCAGGAACTGAGTAGTTTTTATCCGCATCTATTAAATTTTTTCCGTTATTAAGTTCTTCGAGTCCATCCAATACACCACTTTGTCCAATTGCTGCAACAATTAAGTCAGCTTCAATAACAAATTCTGTACCATCAATCTTCTCTGGCCTTCCTTCCTTCATTTCACATTTTGCCATTCTTAATGCATATGCTCTGCCTGTCTTTTCATCCAATAAAACCTCTAAAGGCATTACTTCATCAAGAATTTGAACACCCTCTTTTTGAGCATCATGAACTTCATGTTCGGAAGCAGTCATTTCAGATTTCTTAAATAGTGTTGTAAGAGTTACATCGTTATGTATTCTTTTTTCAGCAAGTTTTTCGTCGTGCTTCGAACCATTCTTTAATATATTTTCAGGCCTAATATCTTCTGACAACTCATCTTTAAGTGTACCTAGTCGTCTTGATGAGCAGACAACATCAATTGATGTATCACCACCACCTATACAAACAACTTTCTTTGCAGTCACATGTAATCTTTTTTGTCGAGAGGCTTCAAGATATTGAATCGCTGAAATACAATTTGGAGCGTCGCTATTTGGAACGGGTAAATCTCTACCTGTCCAACATCCAATTGCCCAAAGAACTGCATCATAATCTTTCTCTATACTTTCAGCAGATATATCCTTTCCAATTGTAGTGTTCAACTTAACTTCGATGTGTCCCATATCTAGAATTCTTTGAATTTCAGGATCTAAATATGCATCAGGTGTTCTGTAGCTTGGGATTCCAAAACGCATCATCCCTCCAAGCTTATCATGTGATTCAAATATAACGCTTGCATGTCCAAGTTTTCTTAACTGATATGCGGCAGACATGCCTGCAGGTCCGCCTCCAATAATCGCCACTTTTTTCCCACTCATTTCATTAGTGCATGAAAATGAGAAACCTTCGGCTACTGCTTGATCACCTATGTATTGCTCAACCCCATTAATTCCCACATAATCTTCAACATCATTTCTATTGCAACCTTCTTGACATGGTGCAGGGCAAACTCTACCCATCATCGAGGGAAATGGATTTGCTGTTGTAGATCTTCTAAATGCGTATTCTTGCATGCCAATATCTGAAGGTGCTTTTTCTATACCTCTAACGATATCTAGCCAGCCTCTTATATCTTCTCCAGAAGGGCAACTTCCTTGGCAAGGTGGAGTCCTATGAACATATGTCGGACATTTATGAGATTTATCTTGCTCAAAGATGTCATTACCTAAATTTTGATAGGTATGAACACCATCCTGGTATTTCCTAAAGGTTAACTTTTTTTCTATTGCATCTTTGTTTGCTGACATAATCTTCTCCTTGCTTTCAAATAATTATAAAGCACTATGCTGCTTCATCTATATCCTGTTGTGGGTGGTTTTCATCGTCATTTTGATCATTTTCATCTCTTTGGCCGGTTAGAATTATTGCATTACTAACTAGCTGATGAACGCTCACTATTTGATCCATAGAAAAGTCATAATATGGAAAAACTTTAGCAAATTGGCTTTTGCATATTGCGCATATTGCTGCCATATGGGTCACACCATGATCTTCTACTACCTTCCTCAATGCTTCCATTCTTGGAAGTGCTCCTTTTACTCTCAATTCCATTAAATCATCTGTTAAGAGGCCACCTCCACCTCCGCAACAGAAAGTACCTTCTTTAATTGTATCTTTCGACATGTCGTGAAAGTTATTACAAGTGGCTTTAATTACTTCTCTGGGAATCAAAAACTGTCCGCCAGCTTTATCGCCCATTCGTGAAGCTCGAGCTACGTTACAAGAGTCATGATATGTTAAAACCATGTCATCATTTAATGACTTATCAAACTTTAATTTATTATCTTGTATTAACCCATAAGTAACTTCACATATATGTTGTGGAATTGGATAATTTTGGTCTAAAAAATCCCAAGGGCCGGCTAAAGTATTTAAAAAACTATATGCTACTCTCCATGCATGCCCACATTCACCAAATACGATCCTCTTAACCCCTAATTCTAATGCTGCTTCTCTAATTCTCATTGCAAGCTTTCTCATATTTTCATAGCTTCCAATAAACATACCAAAATTAGCAGCTTCACTTGCATGGGAACTTACTGTCCAAGAAATTCCTGCTTCATGGAAAACTTTTGCATATCCTATTAAACCATCAACATGTGGCTCTGCGAAAAAATCTGCTGAAGGCGTTATTAAAAGTACATCTGCACCTTTAACATCTAATGGAAATTTTACTTCGACACCAGTTTCTTCTTCTACATCTTCCTCAAGTCCCTCTAGAGTGTCTAGAAGCGCTGGTCCGGGTAAGCCTAAATTATTTCCTATTTTATGAACTTTACTTATAATTTCGTTACAGTATTTTTGACCTACACCGATAGTGTCCATTACTTCTCTTGCTGCCATTGAAATTTCTGCTGTATCAATTCCGTACGGGCAATAAACAGAACATCTTCTACATTGAGAGCATTGGTGGAAATAAGAATACCAGTCATCTAAAACATCTTTGGTTAAGTCTGTTGCACCGACTAACTTTGGAAAATACTTTCCTGCGAATGTAAAATATCTTCTATAAACTTTTCTATATAAATCTTGCCTAGCTACAGGCATATTTTTTGGATCAGTCGTTCCTACGTAGTAATGACATTTATCTGTACATGCTCCACATTTAACACAAGAGTCTAAATATACTTGCAGACCTCTATACTTACTCTGAAGATCACCCATTTTTTTTATAGCAACATCATGCCAATCCTCTACAAGCTCACCAGGAAAACCTAAAGGCTCATTATGAGAGTCTTTAGCAATGAAAGGTTGACTATGAGCCATCACATCTTTCTGTAGTTTAGGAATAATCGGGTATTCTCTTAATTCAGGTGTTTCAAATTTCTTATCTGCCATAACTATCCTTAGATTAAATTAATTTAATTTTTTTCTAGATCTTCTGCCCACTTAGCAACATGCCTTTTTTCCCTAGCATTATCAACCTGATTTCTTGATGGACTAAAAAATAAACCTGGTGCATGAAGTAATTTACTGTAGGGGAAAATAATCATTAATGATGCAACCATTAATAAATGGGAAACTAAAACAGGATCAGATGGAATATTTTGAATATTAAAAGTCATTAGCCCTATAAAAAAAGATTTAACGCTAATAACATCTGCTCCTAAATAGAAACTCATTGCCATACCAGTTGTTGTTATAGACAAAAGCAATACAAGCATCAAATGATCTGATGGTGAAGAGATATACCTGACTCTATCAACTATTATTCTTCTAGTTAATAATCCAGCTAAACCTATAAACATTAGTATTGATCCATATTTACCAAATGGCTGTATTATTAAAACCCAAAACCAAATAGGGTCAATAAAATATCGAAGATGTCTAAGCATATCTAGAAATAAACCAAAATGAAAAAGCCATCCAAATAACCATGTTACTTTGCTGGATTTAAAGAGACTTTCAAAAAAAACTACTTCTTTAGACATTCTAAAAACAACACCTGCTTGGGTTGTAGGTGCAGGCATCGTAGGTATTTTTAATGGAGCTGGTGTATTCTTATATTGTAATATTTTGCTTATCAACCCATAAGCGAATACAAAAAAAGCTAAATAAAATATAGCAGCAACTGTGAAACTTAAAATTGATATCTGCATTTTTTACTCTACTCCACTCCAGCAAATAATTTATACGCAACCTGTTGGCTTCGGCAAACCAGCATACTTACATGCTTGTTTGGCAGGACCATATGGAAATAACTCATATAAATACTTACTGTTCCCTTTTTCTTTGCCCAATCTTTTACCAATTTGTTTTGTAAGAACTCTTACAGCAGGAGCAATTTGATATTCTTCATAATACTCACGAAGAAAATTGATTACTTCCCAATGAGATGTATCTAGTGGAGCTCCATCAGCTACTGCCATAGCCTCAGCAACATCAGTATCCCATGTATTTAGGTCTGCTAGATATCCTTCTTCATCTACTTCATAACTTTTTCCGTTAACTTCTAATGACACATCAACCTCCGATTATTAAAAAAAAATTCTACAGCCAGGATTGTACTGAATCATGTTCAGTGGTTAGATCAACAAACTCTTCATACCCAACAATCTTGACTCCCTCTATAACATTATCTAAAGATAAACCTCTTGCCTCTAAATCAGGCTTTAAAGCGTACATATTAAAATCTTTCAAAGAGCTCTCTATCATTTCTGTAAATTTTGTAGCTTTCATTACAGATATAACCGCATCTTCAATAAATAAAATACTGTTGTCTTTTGCGCACATTGAAATACAAGATGTAACTGAGGAATTCTCAAATGGCGACTTATTTACTGTATGTAACATATTCATAATTATTCCTTATTAAAAACTCATAACAATATCTTGCTCATTCATAATTTTTGAAAGATCTGCTCTCGAAACTAAATTTATAGAACTTTTTTCAGCATAATCTTCGTCTTCATCTTCCCATACTAATTCTTGTAAATCTGATAATACTAAACCTCTTTCCTCTAAAGACTCTTTATCAATAAAAATTTTCTTAATCTCATAGTCACCTAAAGCAGCATATGTTGAAGAAAAGTTTTTCATTCCAATGCCATCTGTCTTCTGATCTTTCATTAACTGGTAAACACCATCATCTGTAAAAGTTAAACTTACTTCTTGGTCAAAAGCGGCTGTTATTAAAACAACTTCTAAAGATTCAAGAGCATAAATTGTTCCGTAAGGACTTTTTCTATTTACATACATGAATTTTTTTATAATTGCATCTTCACTCATTAACCTAATCTCCAAAAGTAATCAATCTGTCAGATTGAATCCCAGCTTCAACAAGTTGTCCTAGTCCAGAAATTCTAAAGCCTTCCTCGATATTATCCGAATCTTTTCCATTTCTTTCAGCCTCACCTTTATCTAGAATTCCTCTTCTTTGAGCCGCTGCTACACATACTACTAAATCGATACCATGATTCTTTGCTAGTGCAGACCACTCTTTTGTAATATTTCTGTCGTCCTGAGGAGGCGTTGCTAGTCTTGTTGCATTGTTAACACCATCGTTATAGAAAAATACACGATAAATTTCGTGACCTTTTTCAATAGCAGCTTTTACGTATTGAAGAGCTGTATCTGAAGCTTGATGCTGATATGGCCCTTCATTAATTAATATTCCTAGTTTCAAAATATCTCCTCTTTTTATTAAAATCTAATATGAGTAGATGCGTTAAGACTATTTCTTGCGCCCTTCCAATTATTAATATGGAATTTTGTAAAAGGTAGCCCTGTTAGCTCAAAGAATCTAGGCCAACCAATTCTTTCAACCCAGTCACTAATTCTTTCCCAGTCTTTTGCATCATCTCTATATGCTCTTAGAATTTTTTTAACGATAGCTGTAGCTTCAGGCCACCTTGGTGGATTATTTGGAATACCAGCAGCTACTAATTTTTGAAAAGATGGTTTTCCTCTAGCATTTGAATGATTTCCTCCCACCCAAACTGAAAGCTTTGTGTGCTCTGCATCATTAATTTGCATTGGGGGACATGGTGGGTAACAAGCACCACAACATATACATTTTTTCTCATCAACCTCTAAAGATGGTTTTCCATTAATTTGTGCTGGTCTAATTGCAGCTACTGGACATCGTGCTACAACTGAAGGTCTTTCACAAACATTTGAAACTAAATCATGATTTATTTTTGGTGGTTTTGTATGCTGAACATTAATAGCAATATCGCCTTGTCCACCACAATTAATTTGACAGCACGATGTAGTCATATGAACTCTGTTAGGCATATTCCATCCTTTGAATTCATCAATAACCTCATCCATCATTGCTTTTACAACTCCAGATGCATCAGTACCTGGAATATCACAATGCAACCAACCTTGTGTATGAGATATCATTGCAACAGAGTTTTTTGTTCCACCAACTACAAAACCATTTTTTTCTAACTCAACTATTAGTGGTCCAACTTTAGATTCTTGGTCAACCATGTATTCAATATTACTTCTAATTGTAAATCTGACATAACCATCCGCATATTTATCGCCAATGTCACATAGTAAATTTAGACTAGTTACATCTAAAATTCTTTGAGTACCAGCTCTAATTGTCCATATAGCATCACCGCTATGCGCTACATGTTTTAAGACTCCAGGACGTGGATCTTCATGATAAGCCCATTGGCCATAATTTCTTCTCATTACTGGATGCATATATTGAAATGCATCAGGACAACCTGTTTCTTTAGGTGGTCTATGTGCAATAGTTGCTTGTTTTTCTGACATTATTTATTCCTTATTTTAAAATTTATTGAAAAAAAAATTAAGCTTCTGTAGCCTCTAGTTTTTCTTTAAACCATTTTTCGGCTTCGTCATCCCATCCATCCATTCTGACGTAAGAACTTGTTGTTGGGTCTGCCACCATATTAGGATCAACTTCTAAGCCAATACCATCAAGGAAATTAACAAGACCGATTCTTTCTATCATTTCTCCACAACGTTCATGCTCTAGACCATTTTCAGCCCAAAAGTCTATGGTTTCTTCAGCTAATTCTGTAAGCTTTTCATAGTCTTCTTCTGTATCTAATTTCATGAAAGGAACTACTACTGTTCCCATAAGATCACCAACTTTAAGTGTTCTTTTACCACCCATTAGGATAGTTGCTCCTTTATCATCACCTGGGCTTAAAGCTTTTGGCATTACATTTAAACAATGCATACACTTAACACAGTTTCTGTTATCAACCTCAAGCGTGTCATCATCTTTTAAAGATAAACAATTTGTAGGGCACCTAGTAATTACATTATCAATTACATACTTTCTTCCTTTTTCCTCCACAAAGTTTTTTACTTCTTCTTGATCAACTTTCATATCGTCTCTCCATGTACCAATAATCGCGCAATCAGCTCTTTCAATAGAGTTAACGCAGTCGTTTGGACACCCAGAAACTTTAAATTTAAATTTGTAAGGCAATGCAGGACGATGAACATCATCGGTGAAATTATTTAAAAGTGTTCTATGTATTTTAATTTCGTCAATATTTGATTGCTCGCATCTTGCGGCACCAACACAGCACATTCCTGTTCTTACACAAGGTCCAGCTCCACCTAAATCCCAACCATATTCATTTATTTCATCAAAAAAGTGTTGAGTATTTTCTGTTGTCGAGCCAATAAACATTATGTTTCCTGTTTGACCATGGAAAGTCTGAAGACCTGATCCATGCTTTTCCCAACTTTCTCCAAGCTGTCTTAACATTCCTGTTGTATAGTAATTTCCTGCAGGAGGCTGAACTCTTAAAGTATGAAATTCTCTAGACTCTGGAAAAGCATCTCCAACTTCAGAAAATCTTGGAATAATTCCACTTCCATAACCAAATACACTTACAGTACCACCTTTCCAATATCCCTTTCTTGTCTCGTAAGAGTGTTCTAACTGACCAAGTAGAGAATTTGCCATACCTGAAATTCTTTCTTGGGGATGTTGGTCTCTTAATCTTTTGATTCCAGATATGAAACTTGGCCATGGGCCGTGCTCCAACTCATCTAACATAGGGGTTACATGTTTATCAGCCACTCTTATTCTCCTTTGTATTACATTAAACTTATCTATAGATAACTTTATTTTATGAGTAATTAAAGGCTAATGACATCGTTCTTTTGGGATGCTTTTTCTATCTCTTTTGATCTGATTTATGTATCTCTAAATAGGTATATAATTAAATACACGCTTTTAAATATAAATAATAACAATATCCTATCAAAAATAATAAGAAATGTCATACAATCGTAAAATGAAATCACCTTTTCAAATAGAAAATGAAACTGAGTATAAAGAATGGCGAAAGAAAAAACTGTCGCTATATCCAGTAAAAAAAGAAAATCTTTTTACAAAGTTTGATAATAAAGATTTAAGTAACATTGGTATAGATTCTCTAAAAAAGATTATTAAAAAATATAATTTTGCATCATATGAATTTAACACAAAACTTACTGATGCAAATATTCAAGAATTTTGTTCTAGGTTACAATTAAAAGATTCCATATCAAATCTCCTTGCAAATGAAAATGATATTTCAAATATAACAGATCAATCTACGGTAAAAGAAAAAAAATCTGGCGTGGAATATATACCATACACAAATAAACAGCTTAATTGGCATACGGATGGCTACTATTATCCCATAAAAGATTCAGTAAAATCCTTTTTATTACATTGCGAAAATCCTGCAGCTAATGGCGGGCAAAATATATTACTAGATCATGAAATTATATATATTTATCTCAGAGATCATAATCCTGATTTTATAGAGATCTTAATGCAAAATAATATAATGGAGATTCCAAAAAATAATAATATTTCTGGTAGCTCTTCTGTAGTAGGCCCAGTATTTTACACCGATGAGGATGGTTGTCTTAATATGAGGTTCACTTCTAGACAACAAAATATTATTTGGCAAAAAAGTGATATGATTAAAAAAATCAAAGATTATATTTTTAGTTTTATCGCTGAAGACAATAAATACGTGATTAATATTTTGCTAAAAGAAAATCAAGGTTATATAGCGAATAATATTTTACACAAACGAGAAAAATATATTGATGGAGAAAATAAAAGATTACTAAAAAGACTTAGATTTTCAAGGAGAGTGGAATAAAAAATGTTAACTATAAGTGAGATATTGATACAGCAATACAATATGAAAACATATAAAGATCTTAAAGATTTTATATCTAAAAAGATTGATGAAGGAGAGATGTTTTTATCATTGGATATTAAGCCTAATTTTGAGGACACACCTGATTATTGGGAAACTGATTTAGAAAATCTATTTACTTCACCAAAAAAATAATTTATGTATTGGGAAGAAGACAATCAAGATAGTCCAAACAAAACCGATGATAAAATAGTTGATATATCTTTCAAGGTTAATTGCACTAAAATTTCTGCAGATCATGCTTGCGATCTTTTTAAAGCTGTAATAAAAAGATTTCCAAAAATTGATAAAATTGATAATTTGGCTATTCATTCAGTTCATGGGGCAGAATCTGGTGCGGGATGGGAAAGACCAGAAACAGAAATTTATTTGTCAAAAAGAACACGATTTTGTATTAGAGCACCATTGGATTTCGCTGATGAATTTTACAATTTAGATGGAGAAACACTTAAAGTTGGAAAATACGAAATGAAACTTTCAAAACCCAGTATTAAAAAATTAGTTATTACGGATACTCTTTTTTGTAGATCTGTAGTAGTTGAAAACAATAAGAATGAGAACGAATTTCTCGCAGATGTTAACTCATCTCTGAAATCAATGGATATTAAGGTGAAAAAAATGCTATGTGGCAAAGAGCATATAATTAAAATAGAAAATGAAAAGCTTATTGGTAAGACTTTATTAATCACTGATCTTGAAAAAAAGGACTCAATTAAAATACAACAGCTCGGAATAGGTATTGGAAAATTATATGGATGTGGTATCTTTTTACCTCACAAAAGTATAGCTCCTGTGGCTATCTCGAAAAGTAGTGAATAAAATATAACTAGTTTGGGAGGTTAAAATGCCGACAATAGAAATTGCGGGGAAACAAATAGAAACAACAGAAATGGGATATTTGATAAATGCTGAAGATTGGTCTAAAGATCTTGCTCAGGCAATTGCTGATAGTGAAAAATTAGAGCTAACAGAAAGACATTGGGATGTAATAAATCATCTGAGAGATGAATTCTTTAATAATGCTGGAAATCAACCGAATACAAGAAAATTAGTAAAGTTTTTTGAAAAACTTTGGGGTGAAAAGATTGATGCTAAAGTTCTTTACGATCTTTTTCCTGGCGATCCAAGTAAACAGGGTGGAAGAATATCTGGTTTACCAGAAAGCAGAAGAAAAGGTGGTTATTAAACCTATCCAATTTGGACTAGTGGATTTTATGTTGGTAACTAGGTTATCATTAGATTTTAGTGGATAAAGAAAGGGTGGATTAAATGAGTGACAGTAAGCAAGAAAAAATACAAAAAATGATAGCAATGCAAAAGAAATTTATAGCTTTAGATAGAGCACAAGGAGTTGAAGCATCTGAATACTTTGCGCCAGACGATGATTCTGAAATATCGGGTTTTAGAGAAGAGTATAGAGATTTAGCAATGGATATAGTTGATATTGCACATAAAGAGAAAGGCTCTAAGAAATAAAAAATGCATGAACTAAATGTCATTCTCGGTGAGAATGAGTACCCTCTTAAAGTCAAAAAAAAAATCATAGCTGAAGCCCAGTCTTTTTTTAACCAGATGGATTCCGATATGAATAAAGGTTGGCAAATGAGCAAAAGCTGGGTTGAAAATCCTAACCAATTTCAAAAATGTCAAATAGCTGCAGATCGTTTATTTACATCTATTCATTTAAATAAAAAAGAAACGGCAATTATGATGGCGGCTTATATTATTAATCAAATGCCAGATATAAAGGTTATTGATATAGATATATCAGGAAATATGGAAGAGACTTCTTTCTCCTAACGCCTTAAGCAAAAACTATCCAAGTAGTAGCTATATATTTCTGCCCTGAAACAACTTCCGCGCCCCTATGTTTGTGCGTCCAAAATGGAGGAAACAATATTAGTTTTCCAGCTTCAGGAATAACATTAACTCCTTGATGTAAAAAATCTGTTGTTCCGCCTTGTTTTTCTTCCACATCATTTAAATAAAAGATAGCTACTAATTGTCTATTACTAAAATCATGGCTGCCACCATCGATGTGCCAATGATAAAATTGACCTGGGCCAGTTCTTTGAATTCCGTATCCCATGTCTTTAAATGGTCCTTTAAAAAAATCTATTTCGTTCTTAAATTCATTCAAAGAATTAGCTAATGCTGTAAAAAATAACTTATCTACATCTCTCCAGATTTCTTTACCACTGATAAAAAGATCTGTAGATTTTTTTATATCAAGGTCTTTGTTAAGATTCTGGCCAATTTTACCCTCATAATGTTCTTCTTTGTTTTCTTCAAATCGTTTAATAATGTTTAAACAATCATCTTTTTTTAATGCGTTTTTAAATTCATATATAAAAGTATTTGGCTTTATCTCTATCATAATTAATAATGTATAATGAAATTATAAATTTTATTTGGTTAATGTTTTAAATGAGTATACAAAGAATACACGGCACTTGGAATCAAAAAGGAAAGAAAAAGCAAATTGGTCAAATTGCTAGCGCACTTGCTGTAAGTATATGGAAAATATCAAAAAAAACTTTATTGAATTTAGAAAACGAAGGTTTTGATACAGACACTTGGTCAGATAGATTGGAAATCTTAAAAGAAGTTTCATGCTTTCAAATTTATATTACAAACAATGAAGTTAAATCTTATGGTACTGAAAAGAAGATAATTTTTATAACAGACATTGCTAAAAAATTAAATGAAACGGTGAACATTAATCAAGTTGACTTGAAAATTCCAGATAAAAATATTAAAACCAAATTCATTAATCTTTTAAATGACCGAATGGAAGAATACTCTGAATTAGAATACACAGAAGAGCCAAGTTACAAAGCTAGAATTATACTAGGCAATCACCTAATGGCTCAGATGGGTGAATTGGATAATAACTGGATAAGAATGTACGTTATAGATCAGGAGGTCCCAAAAATATTGTTATCTTTAAGAAGACCTATTGAATCCTTAGTAAATAAATAATTTTACTTCTTCCAATTACTTAAATTGGCTAAGTTTTTTTGCTGCCCATCTTCAAAACCTGCATCATAAGCTTCATTTGTTCTTGTCTCTTCTCTTGGAGGATGTCCTAAAAAACCACCCTGCCAACCAAGAATATATTCTTCTTGGATACCTTGTTCTTCCATTTGTACTACTGCATTTCTATATGTCTCGTTCATTTTTCCCCTCTTATTTACTTTAGTTTATTTAAGATTTTATATAATTATAGTTTAAACTGCATTATAAAAAAATTCTTTTGCTTTACCACTGTCTATAGTATTTTTAATTTTACTAGCTGCTTCATTAAAATCAATATTCCTTATGATAGATAAAGAAAGTGCCCCAGTATATATTAAAGTATCTTTTGCTGGGCCATCTTTACCGTTTAATGCTTCATCACCAATTTCAACAGCCTTAGTAGAAAAATCTTGAACATTAATATCACTAGAAATTTCATCTAATTTTATTTCATCTTGCTTTTCTAATTCCGGAAGAGGTACTGCTCTCATATTTTGCTCAATTGATATATTTTTTGGATTAAATTTAGTCTCCTGCATCTCATTATTATCCGAATAATAAAAGACCTTTCCATCTCCTCTTAATGCAGGCGAAACTCCACCTTCCACACCTTTAACCAATATTGCTGAATCAAATCCTGCAACTTTTGCTAAATCAGAATACACGGGTGGGTAAGCAGCATGGACATAACCAGTCAATAGATGAGTTTTTTTTCTAGCTCTAATAGGTCCTACAAGGACCTCTATTGTTGTCAATATAGTTCTTTTTACCATTCTTGTTCTCAAGTCTACTAAATCATATAGTGGCTTACAAAATTCTCCTTGATCAAGATATGCCCAACCAATATCTTTATTTTCTAAAGATACCGAAGCTTCTTGTGAATTTTGCTCTACATTTATTCCTGCAGTTTCTAATATTCTTTTTGTAGTTAACCCAAATTTTGGGCCTACTGTTTTTACTCCATGAGTAATACAAGGAATACCAATAGAAGCAAATACTGCTGGAAGAAAAGCACTTAATGGTGTGTTCCTAAGAAAACCATTGTATGGTTCTGCGATATCAAGAAGTTCATCGACATCAGCAGTAATTATATTTGATTTATCAATTAATGCTTTAAGGGAGCCTATATTTTCATCCATAGTCTCTCTTTTCATTCTCATTGCAATCAAATAAATTGCAGCTTGCACAGGATCAGCATCATTATCAAGAATACTCAGCATCGAATTATAGCTATCCTCTACAGATATATTTTTACTAAACTCAGGCCCAGTGGCAACCTTCTGAATTGCTCCTCTCAAAACTTTTTTTGACAATTGATTCTCCTCAAAACATTTATAATTTATATATTATATGTATATACTATCAAAATAAAATATTGTTAATGGGATATAAAAATGAAAAAAGATGAGGTCGAATTAAGTAGTGGTTTAAGTGCTTTTGAAGCTAAGCATTTTTCTAGAGCAATGCAACTATTATCACCACTTGCAGAAAGCGGAAATACAGAAGCTCAACATAGATGTGCGATAATGTATCAAAATGGTTTGGGTAATAAAGCAAATCCATTGTTAGCTTTTAAATGGATGAAAGCAGCTGCCGAGAGCGGTCATGCCTTAGCGCAACATGGTTTAGGATTTATGTACATGGAAGGTGATTGTGCTGAAAAAAACGGAGATGCCGCCGTGCTTTGGTATACCAAAGCTGCAAGCCAAGGTTTAGTTGGATCTTTAACAACTTTAGCAATGATGTACGAGGAAGGTAATCTTGTAGAGCAAGATAAAGAAAAAGCTAAAGAATTATTAAAAAAAGCTGGATTTTAGAAAGATATAAGTAATAATATTATTTAATAGACACATTTAACAGATGAAAATATGAAAAATATTTATCAAAGATTAAATAGATTGTTATATGCAACAACTTTGATATTGTTTTTAACACATCCTTTTAATATAATTTATTACTTTTTAAAAGGTGAGTCTTTCTTTCTTCTTATAGGTGGCGAATCTTCCTTCTTTAGCTTTAATAGCAAATTACTTCCATTTAGCGAAAGTACAATTGCTCTTAGCGCATTATTAATATTTCCTTCTTATTTATTAATTAGGTGGGTTTTAACTGGAAGGTTTACAATCAGACCGTCTTAGTATTTACTCAAAAAGATCTGTGACTGCACCTTTAGATGCAGAGCTAACTAAAGATGCATATTTAGCTAATACACCTTTTTTATATTTTGTTTTAAATTTCGGCAACTTTTTGATTCTTTCTTTAATTTCTTTTTTACTGATTTTTAAATCAATTATTTGTTTTTGAGCATCAATTATTATTCGGTCTCCATTCTTAATAACAGCAATTGGACCTTTAATTGCGGCTTCAGGAGAAACATGACCAATTACAAAACCATGGCTACCACCGGAAAATCTTCCGTCTGTCATTAAAGCCACATCTTTTCCTAAACCTTGCCCCATAATTGCACTTGTTGGACCTAACATCTCTCTCATTCCAGGACCTCCTTTTGGCCCCTCGTATCTTATGACTACAACATGTCCTTTTTTAACTTTTCCATCCAAAATTGAATTCATAGCAATTTCTTCTGAGTCAAAAACTATAGCTTTACCCTCAAACCTTAAACCTTCCTTGCCAGAAATTTTGGCAACAGCTCCTGCAGGAGCTAAATTTCCATAAAGAACTACGAGATGGCTATCTTTTTTAATTGGATCACTTAATGGTCTTATTATTTTTTGCTTTGCTGGATACTTTTTAACATTCTTCAAATTTTCTGCTAAGGTCTTGCCTGTAACAGTTATACAGTCTCCATAAAGCATGCCTGCGTCTAAGAGTATCTTCATTAATGGCTGAATACCACCAATACCAACCAACTCCGACATCATATATTTACCACTAGGTCTTAAGTCTCCTAAAACAGGAACTTTTTTTCCGATTTTTGTAAAATCATCTAGTTCCAATTTAACCCCAATTGCATTTGCCATAGCTAATAAATGAAGTACGGCGTTTGTCGAACCGCCTAAAGTAATTATAATCGTAATGGCATTAATAAACGCTTTTCTTGTCATAATATCTTTTGGTGTAATATTCTTTTCTAATAAATTTTTCATCGCCTTACCAGAATTAATACAATCTAGTTTTTTGTCTTTAGATATTGCTGCTTGAGAAGAACTTCCGGGTAGACTCATACCTAAAGCTTCAACAGCGGAAGCCATTGTATTGGCAGTATACATTCCACCACACGAGCCGGGCCCTGGAATTGCATTTTCTTCAATACTCTTTAACTCTTTTTTTGAAATTTCTTTTTTTGCAAATTGGCCTACTGCCTCAAATACGGAAACAATATCAATTTTTTTATTCTTATAAGTACCAGGCATTATCGTGCCACCATATATAAATAAAGAGGGTCTATTTAATCTAGCTAAACCTATTAAACAACCAGGCATATTTTTATCACAACCGCCAATTGCTATTACACCATCAAAGCCCTCGCAAGCTGAAACAGTTTCTATCGAGTCTGCTATTACTTCTCTTGAAACTAGAGAATACTTCATACCTTCTGTCCCCATTGAAATACCATCAGAAATAGTAATAGTATTAAATATAACTGGCTTCAAATTACTTGCTTCTACTCCTTGACTAACTGAATCTGCTAATTTATTTATATGCGAGTTGCAGGGAGTTACCTCACTCCAAGTTGATGCAATACCAACTTGGGGAATGCTAAAGTCCTTGTCTTTAAAACCAACGCCTCTTAGCATTGCTCGACTTGGCGCTCTATCAAAGCCTTTTACTATTTCGCTTGAAAATTTAGTATTCTTTTTTTTCATTATTTTTCAAATATTACGTAATGTTCAATTTCTAATTCTATGCCAATCGATTCACCTATTCTATGGTCATGATGACTTGGTGCATAACAAAGTAATGGGTATTTATCATTATATAATAATTTATACAAGAATTCTGCGCCTCTAAATTGTTTTTCTATAACAATTGCTTTAGTACTACTTTCGTCATTATGTATAATATCATCTGGTCGCAATAACATTTCTAAATTTTTATATTTCATTTCATCTTTATGAAACTTATTTTTGTCAAGTAAACCCAAAGGAGTTTCAAAAATCCCATTCTCATTTTTTACTATTGGAACAAAAACACCTAGTCCAATAAAATCTGCTACAAATTTATTAACTGGTTTATGATAGATATCATATGCATTTCCAATTTGTTCAATTTTACCATTATTCATTATCGCTACTTTATCAGCTATATTGAATGCCTCATATTGATCATGAGTAACAATAATAGAAGTAATGGATAATTCTTTTAGTAAAACTCTGACATCGGTTACTAAATCTTCTTTTATATCTGCATCAATATTCGAGAATGGCTCATCTAATAAAATTATTTCTGGAGAAGGAGCTAATGCTCTAATGAGAGCTACTCGCTGCTGTTCCCCACCTGATAGTTCATGAGGATATTTATCCTTATGCTTGTCAAGATTTACTAATTTCAATAAATAATTTACCCTAGCTTCCTTATCTGCTTTTGTCATGCCTTTAAGACCGAAAGCTATATTAGATTTTATATCCATGTTCGGAAATAAAGCATAATCCTGAAATACCATTCCCATTTTTCTATTTTGAACAGAAATATTTTCTAAACTATTTGATATACACACACCATCTTTTAAAATAGTTCCAGAAATTATATTTTCGAACCCAGCAATAGCTCTTAATAATGAAGTCTTTCCGCAGCCGCTTGGACCCAATATGCAACCTATTTCTGACTCCTCTAAATCAAAATTAATATTAGAAAGTATTTTTCTATTATTTTTATCTTTACCAAAATCTAGTGATAAATCAGAAATGATTAGTTTTTTATTCATAAGCAAATTATACCTTATTTCTTTTTCCTAATATATTTTTTGTAATTAAAATAACAGGAATAATCCCGGCCAGAACAATCATTATCGCGGCATTGGAAGCATCTGCAATTTTTTCATCAGAGGCTAATTCAAAAGCTTTAACCGATAAAGTATTAAAGTTAAAAGGTCTGAGAATTGAAGTTAATGGCAGCTCTTTCATAACATCGATAAATACTATTAGAAAACTAGTCAGCAAGGAAGTTTTGAGCATAGGGAAATGAATTTTGATTAATATGTTTTTTGTACTAGCTCCTAGAGATTTTGCTGCGTCATCTGTTGCAAGACTTATGGACTCTAAACCTGAGCTAATAGTTCTCGAAGAAACTGTTAAAAATCTTATACAATAGGCAAAAATTAAAATAAAAAATGTACCACTAAAAATTAATCCTAGTGAAAAATTAAATTTAACCACTAATATTTGATTTATATAATTATCAAGTGCAGCAAATGGTATTAAAACTGCTATTGCTACTACCGGTCCAGGTATAGCGTAGCCTAAAGTAATAATTTGCATGAATTTATTTGTTATACTTTTCGGACTAAATCTTTTTATATAAGTAATTAAAAGAGAAATAATAGTTATAATTATTGAGGCTAAAAATGCTAAAAGTAAAGTGTCATTAACTATACTAAAAAAATCACTATCCCAACTTTCGTTGGAAATGAAAATAGACCAATATATTAATTGAAGAAATGGAATAATAAATCCAAACGCTATTGGAAAAATACATATTACAGCGATAAAAAAATTATTTTTTTTAGATGTAATTCTATAGTTCAATTTTGATTGGGTTTTAATATTTTCCGAATAACGAACTTTTTTTCTTGATTGTTGCTCTATAAATACGAAAATAAAAACTATACTCAGTAACAATGTTGCCATTTGAGTTGCTGTTACAGTATCGTTCATACCAAACCATGTTCTAAAAATACCTGTTGTAAATGTGGGCACACCAAGAAATTCCACAGTTCCAAAATCTGCCAGTGCTTCCATAGCAGCTAAGGTTACCCCTAATATTATTGCTGGTCGAGCCATAGGTATTGATACCTTTAAAAATATTTGAAACTGAGATGCTCCAAGTATTTGAGAATTCTCATGTAGTTCTTTTGACTGCTCAAGAAAAGCACCTCTAGCTAATATATAAACATAAGGATAAAGAACTAAAGAAATCATAATTATAGCGCCAAATAAATTTCTTATATCTGGTAAAAAACTTGTACTATCTATTATTCCTACATAAGTAATAGCAATAATATAGGCCGGCATAGCCAATGGCATCAGTAAGAGCCAAGATATTATCTTTCTAAAAGGAAAATCATATACCGATGTTAGCCATGCGGTTGTTGTGCCAATAATAAAAGTACAAAAACCTACGCCGATAGCTAAAGAAAGGGAATTTACAAAATAATCAAGTAAAACATTCTCTACTATGTGATGCCAATTATCATTAAATGGAATAAAAATTGATGAAGCCAAAAAAATAAATGGCACCATAAATATTAATGCAATGACTAATGCTAATCTTTCTAAATTTAAAATTTAGTATCCCCTGATAATTTATTGCCAACCGACTCTATCCATTAATTTTACAGCATTAGTATTTAAATCACCTAATTTATTTATCACGCTATCATCTAATTTAATTTTACCCCAACTGTCAAGTAAATCAGTGGTGCTAGCGTTTTCATGAACAGGGTATTCGTTATTTACTTTTGCGTACCATTCTTGAGACTCCTTACTTAATAAAAATATAATAAGCTTATGTGCATTTGCAACATTTTTAGAGTATTTTGCTATTCCAATAGCACTTATATTTACATGTGCGCCTCTATCATTTTGGTTTAAAAAATTTATATCAACTTGTTTAGCAATTTTTCTTTTTTCTTCATCTTTTGAGTTAAGCATCATTATATAATAATAGTGATTTACTATTGCAACATCGCATTCATTTTTAGCAACCGCTGTAATTTGTGCCCTATCATTGCCTGACGGTTTTTTTGCAAAATTTTCGACAATATTTTTTATAATTTTTTCCGCCTTCTTTTCCCCATGATTTATAATCAAGGATGCTACTAGAGACTGATTATAAATATTATTTGAAGATCTTACGCAAATTCTACCTTTCCAATTATTTTTCCCCAAATCCTCAAACTTTGTTATTTCATTGTTACTTACATTTTTTTTTGAATATATTATCGTTCTAATTCTTTTTGATAAACCAACCCATTTTTTATCTTTATCAATATAATTTTTAGATATGTTCATATAGGTCGTATCAATATTTTGAAGTAAGCCCATTTTTTTTGCTCTGTCTATTCTTCCAGCATCAACTGTTATAAATATATCTGCCGGAGAGCTTTCACCCTCTGCCTCTATTCTTTTTATTAAAGCATCTGATTTTGCAGTTACAATATTTACCTTAATCCCAGTTTCTGCATGAAATCTATCAAATAGTGGTTTTATTAACTTAGCTTTTCTACCAGAATAAACATTTAGTTCGCTAGCATTACTTATTGCAGGTGAAAAAGTAAATATTAATACTAAAATTACTTGCAAAGCTTTATAATTACAAAAAAAACATGTATTTTGCATTTATATTTTCCTTAATATAGTTTTGGTTGTTTAAGTGATAAATGATAATATTTCTCATTTGCATATGCAAATGAATCTATTATGAAAATCTGGAGTAATTAATTATGTCAATGTCTGATAGAAATGGTTTTATTTGGTTCGATGGAGAGTTAGTTCCTTGGCGAGAAGCAAAGGTACATGTTTTAACACATACTTTACATTATGGTATGGGTGCTTTTGAAGGTATAAGAGCTTATGAAACAAAAGATGGTACAGGAATTTTTAGACTAGAGGACCATACGAAAAGGCTAATAAATTCAGCAAAGATTCTTGGTATGAAAATACCTTTTTCTCAAAAAGAAATTGAAGATGCTACAAAACTCGTTGTTGAAAAAAATAATTTAAAATCAGGGTATATAAGACCAATGTGTTTTTATGGTTCTGAAGGTATGGGACTTAGAGCAGATAACTTAAAAGAACATTTGATAGTGGCAGCCTGGGAGTGGGGATCTTATTTTAGTGATGATAACCTAGAGAATGGCATAAGAATAAAAACATCTTCCTACACAAGACATCATGTTAATGCGACAATGTGCAAAGCAAAAGCTAATGGAAACTATATTAATTCAATGCTTGCTCTACAAGAGGCATTAAGTTGTGGATATGATGAAGCACTTTTATTAGATGTTAATGGTTATGTAGCTGAAGGGAGTGGCGAAAATATCTTTATTGTTAATGATAAAACTATTTATACCCCAGAAGTAAATTCTGCATTGGATGGTATAACTAGAAGAACAGTTATGAAAATTGCCGAAGATGAAGGCATAGAAATTAAAGTTAAGAATATAACAAGAGATGAAATATATATATCAGATGAAGCATTTTTCACAGGAACTGCAGCAGAAGTTACTCCTATAAGAGAGCTTGATGACAGGTCTATTGGAAATGGTTCGAGAGGTCCTATAACTGAAATACTACAAAAAAAATTCTTTGATATTGTTAACGGAAGAACTGAAAAATATAAAAATTGGTTAACAATTATTAAATAAATAATATGTCAGTTAAAAAAAATAAAGAGTTAAAAAAAATAATTATTAAAAAAAGTGACCTACCTTTAAGCTGCCCAAGAGAAAATTATTTAAAACTATCTCACCCAAAAATATTTTTACCCATTGAAAAAAAAGACAGTAATATAATTAAATGCCCATATTGTTCTACTTTGTATGAACTAGATGAAGATGAAGCAGCATAAAGATCAAATTTTTGAGTAAGAAAATGCTAATTTCAGTAATTATTACAACATATAATAGCCCTGATTTTCTAAAAAAATGCATAAACTCATTTCTATTTCAAAAAGATAAAGATTTTGAATTAATCGTAGGTGACGATGGATCTACGCAAGATACAAAAAAAATAATAAGCCAATACAAGAATTCAAAAATAAAAATTTCCCATGCTTGGCATAATGATGAGGGCTTTCGTGCTGCTAAAATTAGAAATGAGGCTGCAAAACTATCATCCGGTGAGTATTTAATATTTATAGATGGAGATTGCATTGTATTTGATGATTTCATTGGTAATCATAGAAAAATTGCAGAAAAAGGTTTTTTTGCTAGAGGTAACAGAGCTATGTTGTCAGAAAAATTTTCACAAAAATTAATAAATGAAAATACAAATATCAATCTGATAAACTTTAAAAATATTATTAAATTGAGAATTCAGAGAGATATAAATAGAATTTTTCCAATTTTAAGATTTACAAATTATCCTTTTAGGAAATTAAAAAAACGAAAATGGGAAGGCGCTAAAACCTGTAATCTAGCGTTATGGAAAAAAGATTTTGAGAATATCAATGGTTTTGACGAATCCTATATTGGATGGGGAAGAGAAGACTCAGATTTGGTTGTAAGATTAATCAATAATTATATTTATAGAAAAGAAGCGATATTTTCCACTGGCCTAGTACATTTAAAGCATAAAATTAATAGTAGAGAAAACTTTTCCAAGAATGATAAACTACTTAAAAAAGCAATTATAGAAAATTTAACATACGTAAAAAATGGATATAAAAAATCATGAGTCTATTTAAACAATCTAGAATCTTAGTGATTGGCGATGCAATACTAGATAAATATATTTTTGGATCTACAAATCGTATATCTCCAGAAGCTCCAGTCCCTGTCTTAAAGATTGAAAAAGATATAATGAAACCTGGGGGTGCAGCCAATGTTGCTGCAAATATTAGTTCTCTTGGTTTGAATGCAAGTCTTGTAGCTAATATAGGAATCGATAATAATGGAAAAGTTCTGCGTAAAATTATTAAATCTCTAAATATAAATCTTATTTCTAAATCAGATAAAAACTATATAACAACTACAAAAACAAGAATTATAAGTCAGAATCAACAGTTGATGAGAATAGATAATGAAATTGATATTAAGAAAAATATTAAGAAAAATATTTCCATAAGTATAGAAAAGTTAATTAAAAACTCTGATGCTGTAATTTTTTCAGATTACAATAAAGGGTCTTTAAAGAATGTTACTGAATTAATAAAAATAGCTAATAAACATAAGAAACCTGTTTTCATTGATCCCAAAGGGAATAATTTTAATATTTATAGAAATGCATTTGCTATAACACCCAATTTAAAAGAATTTGAAAATATTGTTGGCTCCTGTAAAGACCATGACGAAATTATAAGTAAAGCAAAGAAATTGTCTACCAAATTAGGTATCCACTCTATATTAGTAACCCTAGGTTCTGACGGCATGATTTTAATTAGAAAAGGCAAGAAACCAGAACATATCAAAGCGACCTCAGTAAATGAAGTGTTTGATGTAACAGGTGCTGGCGACACAGTGATAGCTGTTCTTTGTGCTGCATACTTGTCTTCTGCAGAAGATGATCTGCATTTTGCATCTGTTGTTGCAAATATTGCAGCAGGTGAGGTAATAAAAAAATTAGGTGCTCAGTCAATTAATGCTGAAGAGCTAACATCAATTGTATATAAAGATACGAATTTAGAAAGTGATACAGAAAAAGAATACTTTAAAAAGCTAGATGAATTGGACGATTTTGACAGAATTATAAAAAGTAAAGCTAATTTGAAAAAGATTTTAGATATTATAAGGTACCTTGGATTTAGCATTGGATTTACAAATGGGTGTTTCGATATATTACATCGTGGACATACAAAGTATTTGGATAGCGCTAAAGATTCTGTAGACTTTTTATTTATTGGTGTAAATGACGATTCTTCTGTGAAAAAGCTAAAAGGACCAAATAGGCCAATTAATAATATAAAAGATAGGATGGAAATGCTACGAAGAATAACTCTAGATGATGCATTTATTATAAAATTTAGCGAACCAACCCCAATAAAACTTATTAAAGAAATTAAACCAAATATTCTTATGAAGGGTGGTGATTACAAAATTAATCAAATTATAGGAAGTGATTATATTAAAAAAAATAACGGTTCAGTAAAAATAATTCCTTTTATAAAAGGTTACTCAACAACAAATATTATTACAAAAAAAAATAAATCATAAAATTAAAAGCTAATGCATATGCAAAAACTACTAATTATTCCGCAAAATTGGCTTGGCGATATCGTAATGTCGCAAACACTACTTAAAAGAGTAAAATTAGAAAATCCCGATACAAAAATAGATATATTGGTAAACTCAACATTTAAAAGTTTAGTTGAAAGAATGCCAGAAATTAATAAAGCGATAATATTGGATTGTGGGCACAAAGAACTTGGGATATTTAAAAGACTTAATCTAGCAAAAAAAATAAAAGGATCTTATGATCAAAGCATAGTTTTATCAAGATCAATAAAGTCTGCCTTAATACCATACCTAGCAAGAATACCTATTAGAACTGGTGAATTAGGTGAATCACGATATGTTTTGATTAACGATCTTAGAAAATTCACTAAAGAAGATAGAAGAAAAACTGCATTCAGATATGTCTCTATGTTTACAAAAAAAGAAAAAGCGTTAGATGAAAAATATTACCCATCTCTAAAATCAGACCCTAAAAACATTAAAATACTATCTGATAAATATAAACTAGATTTAAAGAAAAAAATAATTATTTTTGCTCCAGGAGCTGCATTTGGCCCATCCAAAATGTGGCCTGTAGAAAAATTTAAAGAACTTGGAGAAAAGTTAAATAAAGATTTTTTTATTCTAATACTAGGAAGTAAAAGCGAAAAAAAAATTGGTGATCAGATTGTTACCAATAAAAATATTATTAACTTATGTGGCGAAACCTCAATTACAGACGCAGTCGACTTGATGCATGTTTCTGAGTTTTGTATTTCCAATGATTCGGGATTAATGCACTTAGCTTCAGCTACAAATACTAAATCAATATCTATATATGGCGCAACATCACCTGAATTAACGCCACCGTTAACTAGCAACAAACAAATACATTACAAAGATTTACCATGTAGTCCCTGTTTTGAAAAAATATGTAAGTATGGTCACTATAATTGTTTAGTAGAAATTCAGGCAGACGACGTATTTAAATCGTTCAAATAGTTTTTAATTCCTTCCTCAAGACTAAAAAAATCATAACTATAGCCTGCTGATTTTAGTTTTAAAATATTTGCCTCTGTAAAATTTTGATATTTTGGTACGAGATTTTCTGGCATTTCTATATAATTAAAATTACGATCTTCATCTTTGTAATATTTAAAAATATTATTTGCTATTTCGTTAAAAGGCTCAGCATTTCCTGTGCCAACATTATAAATATCATGCAATGATTCTTCCATAAAGAACATATTTATTGATACAACGTCATCTATATAAATAAAATCTCTTTTTTGCTCTCCATCACCATATCTACCCGTGCCCTTAAAAAGTGAAATTCTTTTAGACTCTAAATACTCATGATTCATTTTATAAGCCATAGAAGCCATTTTGCCTTTATCCTCTTCGCCTTTTCCATATACATTAAAATATCTCAAGCCTACTGCTGGGTATTCTTGGCTCATGATATATTTATCAAATAATAATTTTGATTCCGCATAAATGTTCAGTGGTGATTCATTTTCAGGTATTTCACTTGAGCTTTCATTCAAGCCATATACAGCAGCACTTGATGCATATATGAATTTTGATTTGTTTAATTTGGCAAGTGAAAATATTTCTTTTGAGTATTCATAATTAATATCCATCATATAATTTTTATCATATTCCATAGTGTCAGAGCATGCTCCTTCATGGAAAATACACTTTATACCCTTAAGGTTTACCAAGTCTGTGTAATGCCTATAATCAATATACTCTAAACTTGAGAATTTTTTTGGCTCAGGAAATTTTTCTTTATCATCTAATAATATTAAATTCTTTATTCCCATTAAATTTAATCGCTTTGCAATATTATAACCAATAAATCCTGCTGCTCCTGTAACTAATATCAACTTACGCTCCTTTCTTTAAAATATTTATCAATTTTTTCAATTACTTCTTCTGTACTAATTAAACTCATCACATTTTTATTATTATTTTTATATCTCCATTTTGCTTGATGAGATTCCAATCCTTTATATTTTAGTAGCGCTTCATTGTATTTATCAATACATAAATCTCTGCTGTTATATGGACCTGCCCTTACAGTGTTTGTTACACCATATAATCCAATTGCAGGTTTGCCCGCGCATGTGGCTATATGGATTGGGCCGCTATCTGGGCTAATCAGTAGCTCTGAGTTTTTAACTAGAGAGTATAGCTCATGCAAATTCGTTCTTCCTGAAAGATTCAGAGGTTTTGATTTCATAGAGCTGATAATATCTTTTACAAATTCTTCTTCAAAAGAATTGGAAGAAGAAGATAATACACATTGTATACCAAAATTTATATTTATATAATCTGCAACTGCAGCATATCTATCAACCAACCAGTTTCTATTAGCACTTCTCGAACATGGGCTGAGTACGAAATATTTATCCTGTAATTCAAAAAATTTTTTAAATAATTGTTTTTTTGTAATTCTTTCCTCAATATCCCACTTATAGATAAAATTACTTTTTTCAATACTTAATACATTTAAAAAACTTAAAAAAACATCTACGACATGCGAATGTTTAGAGCTTTGTATTTTTTTATTAGAAAATATACTGTGTAAATCACTAGATCTATTTAAATCATAACCTATCTTAATTTTAGATTCTATGAGCAAACTAATAATATTTGCTCTTAGTGAAACTTGCATAATAAACATAACATCAAATTTAATTTTTTTTAATTTCTTATAAATAGAAAAATAAGATTTTAAAGTATTATTTCTATCAAATACTATATATTGAATACCATTGATATTTCCAATGAAATCAGCTTCATTTTTACCAATTACCCAAGAAATTTTTGCATTTGGATATTCTTTGCGAATCGTAAATATAAAAGGAAGCATATGGCATATATCGCCTATTGATGATGTTCGTAAAACACATATATTTTCTACTTTTTGCTTATTATTTTGCATATAATGAATAATGGACGAAATTATAAAAAATAAAAATATATATATTCAATATAATCCTGATGTCTTTGATAACTTCTCTAGTAAATTATTTAATACTGATTATATATCTAAAGAAGGACTAATCAAATCTGTAGCAGATGGAAGAGGTAAAGTACTTGAATTGCAGTACAAAAATGAAAGATATTTTTTAAAACACTATATTAGAGGTGGCCTTGCTGCAAAATTTTCCTATGATAGTTATATATTTAGTTCATTATCATCAACTAGGGCTATAAAGGAATACAATATGCTTAATATTATGAAAGAACAAGGTCTACCTGTTCCGAAAGCAGCAGCACTACAAATAATAACTAATCGCTTTACATACAAAGCAAATCTAATTACTTGTAAAATAGATAACAAAGGAACTTTGTACGAATTTATAATAAATAAAAAAATGAATCATGATTTATGGAATAAACTATACATGACTTTGGAGCAATTTTATCAAAAAAATGTTTACCATTCTGATCTGAACTCTAAAAATATTATTATTGATAAATACAATAATATTTACTTACTTGACTTTGATAACTCATATTTTTTTTACGAAAAAAAATTATTCAGAAAGAGTGTATTGAGGTTAGAAAGATCTTTAAAAAAGATAGAAAATTATAATGACGAATTTAAAAAAAAATTATTGGATTTAATTAATTTATAATTCCTTCATTTTTTAAAAAATCTATATACTCATCTAAAATTCCAGAGAACTTCATGAATTCTATTTTTGTCTTAGAGCCAATAATATCTGGATTAATATTTTCAATATAATCTATTACCACCGGCAAAGGATTTCTATCTTTAATTATACGTACTTTAAGATCTTTTATTTCATCTTTCACATTTTCTAAATTTGGACCAACAAAAATAGCTCTTCCAAATGCAGCAGGCTCTAAAATATTTTGGACGCCCCTGTCTGAAAAACCACCACCAACATATACGAATTTTGCTTCGTTATAAAAATCAATTAAATCCCCAAAAGTGTCTAAAACAATAACTCCATCAGCAAAATATTTTTCATTGCTATGCAACGAAAATTCTGAGTAATTCTTTACCTTAATATCAAGGTTAGTAAAGTATTTAATAATCTCATTTGCCCTAGTTATATGTCTTGGAGCTATTACAACAGGTACTTTTTTTTCAAGTAAATAGGTTATTGATGATTTAAAGACTTCTTCATCTGGTTGATGAGTAGAAGCCATTAAAAAGAAATTTTTTTTATTACTATTATTATTTTTTTCTTCAATTTCTTCAAAGCAAGAATATTTAAGGTTCCCTAGATGAAACAGTAATTTTTTATTAACTTTAAGATCTAAGTATTTATTTTTTTCATAGTTAGATTTACACAATATAAAACTACATTTATTTAAAGATTGTCTATATAAGTTTTTTATAATTTCATTTCCATTAAGTATTTTTTTTGAAAACCGAGCATTTATAATACCTATTTTAATATCTATTTTATTACATGATTCATAAAAGTTTGGCCATATTTCAGTCTCGTATATTACTATGTTTTTAAATTTAATAGAATTTAACCAAGGAGCTATAAAAATTTTATAATCTAGTGGAAAATATATGACATCAAGTTCAGGAAATAGTTCTTGCGCTCTTTTTTTTCCTGAAATAGTGTTCGTAGATATAATTACAGTATTATTATTTTTTATTTTTTTAATTAAAGATTTTATACCATTAACTTCTCCAAGTGAGGCACAATGTAAGCATAAACTGTATTTTTTGTTTTTTAAATTTCTAATATAACCAATTTTATTTAAGAGAAAATTAATATCTTTTAAATAAATAGAATAAAATATTAAATAAATAAAAACTATTGGAAGTATTGCTAGGAGCGCAACCTTATAAATTAATTTGTATATCATTTAATTCAGCCATGTGTTTATTATCTTAATATCTTTAATAGATAGCGTCCCTATAGATTTTTTTAACTTCAGCTTACTAATTAAGTATTCATATTTTGCTTTCGAATAATTCTTTTTTGCTTTAAATGAATCCTTAAGAGCAAGTAAAACATCTGTTGTTGATCTGGTACCAACTTCAAAGCCTGCTTTATTGTATTCCACTGATAATTCATTTGACTCTAATGCCTTCTTTGAATATTTTACTTTACTAATACTTGATTTTAAATTTAAAAAAGCTTGCCTTGTATCTCTGATTACCTCTCTTTTCTTTTTCAATAACTCATATCTTGTTTTTTCTTCTAAGTATGAAGCTTGCTTACTGCTATAGTAAGTATTTCCACCTGAAAATATTGGAATGTTAAGCTCTATACCAATAAAGTCATTGTTTGAATCAAAGGCTCCAGATGTCCCTCCTCCTTTATCAGTTTCTTTTATAGTTCCATATATATCTATCGTGGGAAAATGCTTTGCTCTTTCATATTTAAGATTTGCCATTGCAACGTCTTGCGCCCTTTTATATGCCAATAAATCTAAATTTTGTTTGGTAGCAAAATCTTCCCAAGATTTAATATTATCTGGGTCAGGATTCTTAACTTTTATATCAAGACTTAGTAATGAGAAATTTTTAAACTGCTGACCAGTTAAAACATATAAAGACTCTTTTGTGAGATCACTTAGATTTTCTGCCTCAATATATTGTGTTTCTGATAAATCATAAGATGCTCTTGCCTCCGTATAATCTGTTATAGCAATAAGACCTACTTCAAATCTTTTTTTGGCCTCATCTAACTGAGATTTTATGGCTGCTTTTTCTGAAGACACATAAGCAATATTATCTATACTGTCTAGTATATTAAAATAGGCTTCTGCAACTCTAATTATCAGATCTTGCCTTGCGGAGTCTCTTTCAGCCAATGATTTAGCAACCTCAAATTCTGATTTCTCTAATAATACAAATAAATCTCTTCTATATAAGGGTTGTTTTAAATTAATACTAAATTCATCAGTGGTAAACTGTGATGTTGAACTTGATCGGCCATAAATTGCTCCATCTATAGATTCTCTCGTTCTTTTGCTACTTGCAGAAAAATTTAAGTTCGGGAGTAAATATGATCTCGCGATTGGATATTCTTGGATAGTTGCCTTATGTTTAGCTTCAGCTGACAATAATTCTGGATCATTTTTTATAGCCACGTTATAAACTTCTACTAAATCTACTCCGTAAGATGCACCTATTGGAAAAATATATAAATTAAGAATACATAAAATGTAAAAAAAATATTTCATAATAAATTTATTAATAAACTGCCATATTATGGTCAATTGTCTTGGCCCAAGAATCTATACCACCCCTTAAGTTTATAATATTTTTAAACTCGTTTTGCTCAAAATATACGCCCACCATTCTGCTTCTTACACCATGATGGCATATAAAAACTATTGTTTGATCTTCGTCAAAATCATGCATCTTATTTTGAATTTCTGATATTGGTATATGAATAGATTTTTCTATATATGCAACATTATATTCCCAGTTTTCTCTTACATCAATTAATGCAGTATTTGGATTATTGGCAATATACACATTAAGCTCAGAAGCTGTCATTTCTATCATAGATTTAATTATACTAAAAGTTTAAATAATTTTTTTTATTAAAATTATTTAATGATTCTAATGTAGTTTCAAATGACTGATTACATAAAAGTTTGGTACCTGAAACACGCTCAATTATATTTGCATACATTACCGGTTGTTTTCCAATAACAGCAAACATTCTGCCGCTGTCTTTAAGTGCAACCTCAAGTTTTTCTACTCTTGATTCAATTGAACCAGTCAATACTATAACATCATAGTTTTTTTCAGGAGTCCAGTTAGAAAAAACATCTTCACCCAGATAGTTTATATTAAAAATATTGTAATTATTATGAGATTTTTTTGCTGACTCTAACATATCTGCATCAATATCTAATGTATCTACAGACTTACCCATAATTGATAAACAACAAGTTAAATAACCGCTTCCTGTACCAATCTCTAAAATTTCATCATCTTTATCAATATTTAATAATTGTAAGATTTTTGCTGTCATCAATGGTTTTAACATAGAGTATTCATTTCTAAGCGGAATATCGTACTCAGCATATGATAAATTCTTGAATTCTTCTGGCACAAAATCTTCTCTATTTACTTTGGATATGCAGTCAATAGTATTTTGACAGCTAATACCTTCCGGTTTTAGTTGGCTTTCAATCATATTTTTTTTATCTATCTGCATAATTTCTTACTAATTCAAGATATTTAGTTCTTTCAACTATAACAAATACACTTGCAAACTTCTTTTCTGTCAGATAAGTTTATTTGGTTAAAGATTTTTTGCAACATGAAACATTTTAATCACATAATTAAAGTATAATGACTTTAAATATGTTGTATTATAGGGGCATTATGACATCAGATAAAAATATCAGGAAAGAAAAAAAAATCATCGAGCTGAATGAGAATTCATCAAATGCGCTAAAAATTCATAACCCATGCCATAGAAAAGTGTATGTACCCATGGAAACTGATAGTAATGTTAAAGTTGGTATGAAAGAAATTCTGCAGCATCCTACAAAAAACCAAGATGGGACAACTAAAGAAAACCCTCCGATCCCTATTTATGATACTTCTGGGCCATATTCAGATGATAATTATGAGATAGATTTAGAGCGCGGGATTAATAAAATACGATCAGAATGGATATCTTCAAGATCAAAAAAATTTAAAGGTAATTGCACACAGATGTATTTAGCTAGAAAAGGCATTATTACTCCAGAAATGGAATACGTAGCTATAAGAGAAAATATTCTACTTGATAGAATTGCGAATGACGAAGAATACAAGCATTTAATGAGTCAAAAGCCTGGAGATTATTTTAAAAATAATACTCTTGTTACCCCAGAGTTTGTTAGGAAAGAGGTTGCTGAAGGTAGAGCAGTTATTCCTGTAAACAAAAATCATCCAGAAGCTGAGCCAATGATTATTGGAAGAAATTTCTTAGTAAAGGTTAATACTAATATTGGAAATTCAACTGTTACTTCATCTATAGAAGAAGAAGTAGAAAAGATGATTTGGTCTTGTAGATGGGGTGGTGACACTTTAATGGATTTATCTACTGGTAAAAATATTCACAAGACAAGGGAATGGATAATAAGAAATTCTCCCGTACCAGTTGGCACTGTTCCAATATATCAAGCTTTAGAGAAAGTTAAAGGGAAGGCGGAAAAATTAACCTGGGAAATATATAGAGAAACTTTGATTGAGCAGGCAGAACAAGGAGTTGATTATTTCACAATTCATGCTGGCGTCTTAAAAGAGTATATTCCTCTAACAACAGATAGAACTACTGGCATCGTTTCTAGAGGTGGATCTATAATGGCAAAGTGGTGCATGACATATGACAAAGAAAATTTTACGTACACTCACTTTGAAGAAATATGTGAAATTATGAAGAAGTATGACATCACTTTCTCATTAGGCGATGGCCTAAGACCTGGTTCAATTGCAGACGCAAATGACAAGGCTCAATTTGCTGAACTCAAAACCTTAGGTGAGTTAACAAAAGTCGCATGGAAACACAATGTTCAAGTAATGATCGAAGGTCCAGGTCATGTACCAATGCATTTAATTAAAGAAAATATGGAAAAGGAATTAAAAGAATGTTCTGAAGCACCTTTCTATACTTTAGGCCCTCTAACAACAGATATTGCTCCTGGTTATGATCATATTACATCAGCCATTGGCGCTGCCATGATAGGCTGGTATGGTACCGCAATGTTATGTTACGTAACTCCAAAAGAGCACCTAGGCTTACCAAATAAAGAAGACGTCAGGGAAGGAATTATTGCATATAAAATAGCTGCTCATGCAGCAGATCTTGCAAAAGGAAAATATGCTGCTCAATTAAGAGACAATGCCTTATCACAAGCTAGATTTGAATTTAGATGGGAAGACCAATTTAACTTAGGTTTGGACCCAGAAAAAGCTAAAAGCTATCATGATGAGACACTACCCCAGGAGCCAGCAAAAGATGCGCATTTCTGCTCTATGTGTGGGCCAAATTTTTGCTCTATGAAAATTACTCAGGATATAAGAGATTATTCTGCTAAGATAAGTATTGTGAGTATGAAAGATATCACAAATATTAATAAATCCTTGGATTAAAAAAAATATAAAATTGAAAATCTCGTAACTATCATCTACTTATCTTCATTTCATATAAAGTTTAAACATATTTAAATATGAAAAAAATAAAATTTAGTTTTAACTCAGAAGTTGAAAAAATTATTAAGAAATTTAGTCTTAATAACGATTGGAATAAAAATATCAATCAAGATATAGATAAATATAAAAACAAAAAATTTAATAAAAAATCATTCAATAGAAAAGATCTCAAAAAATTAGATTTTGTCACAATAGATGGTGAAGATGCTAAAGATTTTGATGATGCAGTTTATTGTGAGAAGCATGAAAGTGATTGGAAACTTTACGTAGCCATTGCGGATGTTGCTCATTATGTAGAAAATAATTCTAATATAGATAAAGAGGCAAGAAAAAGAGGAACATCTGTATATTTTCCTGGTTTTGTAATTCCTATGCTTCCAGAAATACTATCAAATAATCTATGTTCGCTTAGACCTGGTGAAGATAAATTCACCGTAATGGCGGAAATTATAATTGGGAAAGATGGTAAAATTAAATCTTACAAATTTTATAATGCCCTTATAAGCTCTTCAGCTAGATTAACTTATACTCAAGTTGATAATTTTCTCAACAATAAAAAATCTATTACAGATAAAAATGTTATAAAAAATATTAATAATTTATTTTCACTTTATAAAATTCTAAAAAAATCTAGAGAGAAAAGACATGCAGTGAATTTTGACACCCAAGAGTTCTCATTTTTAATTAGTAAAAATAATGAAATCACTGGTATAAAAAATAATATTAGGCTTGAGTCACAAAAACTTATTGAAGAGTGTATGATTGCCGCAAATGTTGCAAGTAGCTTATTTATAAAAAAAAATAAGTCTAATTCGTTGTATAGAGTGCATGATGAGCCAACGCTAGAAAAAATTGAAGATGCTTCAATATCTCTAAAAAACCTTGGATACAGCTTAAATAAAACTAAAATTATTTGTACTGAAGAAATTAATAAGATTATAGAGTTATCTAAAAAAAAACTTGATGACCACCTTGTTACATCAATAATTTTAAGAGCAATGGCAAGAGCTGAATACACACCAAAAAATATTGGTCATTTTGGTTTATCTTTAAAATCTTATAATCATTTCACATCTCCTATTCGTCGTTACCCTGATTTAATTGTACATAGAATTATAAAAAATATTATTGAAAAAAAAGAAAATCAATATGATTTTAATAATTTAGAAAAAATTGGTACGCTTTCTTCAGAGAATGAAAGAAATGCAGAAGCAGCAGAAAGAGAACTACAATCTATACTATTATGTAATTACGCTACAAAATTTATAGGCAAAAAATTTGATGCTACTGTTAATTCTGTAGTGAATTTTGGTTTATTTATAGCTGTTAAAGAAGAACCAATTCAAGGATTAATTCATATTTCATCCCTGGGAAATGAATATTTTATTCATAATGAAAAAAAGAATATTTTAATAGGTGATAAATCAAAAAAAGTTTTTAAAGTAGGCGATAAAATTAAAGTAAAATTACAGAGTGCTTTTCCTTCAGAGAAAAAAATTGACTTTGTATTGGTTAAATAATGAAAAAAAATTCATCAAAAGATAATGTGGTAGGAATTCATGCTGTAAGAATTTTACTCAAGATAAGGCCTTTTGATATTTATGAAATATATTTATCTGATAAAGATTCTAAAAAATTTAGTGATATATCGTATGAAGCAGAAAAAAATAATATAACTATTCAGAAAATATCAAATGAAAAAATATTTAATATAACAAATGTTAAAAGTCATCAAGGTGTATTAGCAATCGCTAAGAAGAAAGAAGATATTCCAGAGAAAGATCTTGCGAGTTTTCTAAAAAATAAAGTTAAAAATCAAATAGTTCTAATTTTAGATGAAGTATCAGACCCAAGAAATTTTGGAGCATGTTTGCGAATATGCGATGCATATAATGTTTCTGCAGTAATTATTAAAGATCATGATTCTGTAAATGTAAATGAAACTGTTAGAAAGGTTGCTGCTGGAGCTGTTGAAACAACACCTATCATTAAAGTTAAAAATATCTCTAGAGCTATAGATGTACTTAAAAAAAATGATTATTGGATTTATGGGGCAACAGATAGAGCTAGTGATGATGTTAATGATATTATATTTAAGAGCCCAATTGCTTTAATTATTGGAGGTGAATCATCAGGATTACGCAAAAAAACACTTGAGAACTGTGATTTTACCTTAAAAATAAATATGAATGGAGTTGTTGAAAGCCTTAATATGGCTGTAGCAACAGGCATTTTAATTAATACTATATATTCAAAAATAAAATAATTGCAGTCTCACCCCCCATTCTGTAATATGCATGTTCCTTGTTCTACTTAGAAAACCTAAGAGACAATAACCCATAAGGAAAAATATGAGACATTACGAAATAGTTTTTTTAGTGCATCCTGATCAAAGTGACCAAGTGCCTGCAATGATAAAAAAATACTCTGGAATAGTCACAGCTAGTGATGGAAAAATTCACAGAGAAGAAGATTGGGGAAGAAGACAATTAGCTTACCCTATCAATAAAATTCATAAAGCTCACTATATACTTTTAAACATAGAATGTAATTTAGAAGTAATTGAAGAGATATCATCAAACTTTAAATTTAATGACGCAGTAATTAGAAATATGATTCTTCAAAGAAAAACTGCGATTACTGAAAAATCATCAATATTAAAAGATGAAGAAGAAGATAATAACAAAAATAATGAAGTTGCGAAAAAACCTGAAGTAGTTGAAGAAAAGGAAGTACGCGCTGAAAATGGAGTTCAAGATGTCTAGATATTTTAAGAAAGCAAAATTTTGTAAGTTTACAAAAGAAGGTATATCTGAAATTGACTATAAGGATTTAAATCTTATTAGAGAATATATTACTGAAACTGGAAAGATATTACCAAGTAGAATTACTGGGACTAAAGCAAAGTATCAGAGACAAATATCAACAGCGGTAAAAAGAGCTAGGTTTTTAGCTTTGATTCCGTATTGTGATAATCATTAAAAATATAGGAAAAATCAAATGGATGTAATACTACTAGAAAAAATAGAAAATTTAGGTGATTTGGGCGACAAGGTTAATGTTAAGCCTGGCTTTGCTAGAAATCATTTAATCCCAAAAGCTAAAGCTAAGTATGCAACCGAAGAAAATTTGAAAGAATTTGAAGAAAAGAAAGAAGAGCTTAAAAAAGCTGCTAAAGAAAATCTTGATATCGCTATAAAAAGAAAAGAAAAAATAGATGGGTTTACTATAAAGATAGCAGCAGAAGCTAATGAAGAAGGTTTATTATTTGGATCAATTGGACCATATGAAGTTGAGAAAGAGCTTGTAGAGAATGGCCAAGAGGTTGAAAGGAAAGAAATTAGAATGCCAGATGGAGCTATTAAAAAGATTGGTGAATATTCTATTAGCATTCATCTAGGTATAGATACTGATGCGATAATAAATCTAATTGTCGAAACAAATAATCAAAGCTGATAATATAAAATATTAAATTTATTTAGCTTGGTTATTTATAATGAGTAAAAACCTTACATTTCAAAGTCTTAACAAAATCCCCAACTCAATCGAGGCCGAGATTGCTGTACTTGGTGGTCTTATTTTAGATAATGAGTCATGGGAGAAAATTGCCGATATTCTTCAAGTTAATGATTTCTATAATGAGCAGCATAGAAAGATTTATTCTTGCATAGTTGGGTTAGTTGGTGACAATACTCCTTTTGATGTAGTAACAATTAATGAGAAAGTTAATACATCTGACGATAAGTCTTTTTCTACATATTTATCTGAGATAATTAATCAAACGCCCTCTGCGGCTAATATCAAAGCTTATGCAAATATTGTAAGAGAGCAATCCATATTAAGGCAATTAATAAGCGTTAGTAACAACTTAATAGAAAAATCTCGTGATGGAGGAATAGATAGTAAATCATTACTTGATGAGGCGGAAAGAACGATATTTAATATATCAGAAGAATCCCAAAAAACAAATAGTGGCTTTCAAGATATCAATAAATTAGTTCAAGAATCACTTAAAGAGATTGAAAAAAGAGCTGAGAACGGAGATGCTGTAACTGGTGTTGCAACAGGCTTTACAGATTTTGATAATAAAACTACAGGTTTGCAGGGTGGAGATCTTATAATTGTAGCCGGAAGACCGTCTATGGGTAAAACAAGTTTTGCAATGAATCTTGCAGAATATGCATCTTTAAAAAATGATGCTGTGACAGCAATTTTTAGTATGGAAATGTCAGGAACTCAGTTATCTACAAGATTAATATCTTCTATGGGAAGAATTAATCAGCAGAAAATTAGAACGGGTAAGCTTACAGATGATGATTGGCCAAGATTAACAAATGCAATAGCATTATTATCGAAAGCAAATATTTTTATTGATGACACTCCTGCTTTAACGCCTACTGATATAAGAGCTAGAGCAAGAAGATTAAAAAGAGAGAAAGGTTTAGATTTAATAGTTATAGATTACATGCAATTAATGCAATTATCTAATAATTCAGAAAATAGAGCTACAGAGTTGTCTGAAATATCAAGATCTCTTAAAGCCTTAGCAAGAGAATTAGATGTCCCTGTAGTTGCTTTATCTCAATTAAACAGAAGTTTAGAAAATAGAACAGACAAAAGACCTATTATGTCTGACTTAAGAGAATCGGGTGCTATAGAGCAAGACGCTGATTTAATAGCATTTATATATAGGGATGAAGTATATAATGAAGATTCTCCTGATAAAGGAAAAGCTGAAATACTCGTAAGAAAACAAAGAAATGGCCCAATATTTACTACCACATTAACATTTCTTGGCGAATGCACTAGGTTTGAAAATTATACTCCTGAAATTTACTCTGCGCCTGAAGCATTCAAATGAATGGGCATATCTTAATCAATAAAAAAAATATTGCTCATAATTTATCTGAGATAAAAAAATATTCTTTAAATTCAAAAATAATGTCAGTAATTAAATCTGATGCTTATGGTCATGGGATGATTGAGGTTGCAAAGTCATTAAGTGATTCTGATTCTTTTGCAGTGGCAACAATAAAAGAAGCTATGTATTTAAGGGGTAAAAATATAACTAAAGAAATTGTTTGTTTGCAAGGTTTTTCAAATAATGAAGAGCTCATATATTGCTCTGAAAATAATATTAGACCAGTTATTCACGATTCATCTCAAATTAACATAATGGATACCACAAGTCTCTCAGGTAGTATTAAATTGTGGATTAAAATAGATACAGGAATGAATAGATTAGGATTCAATAATTTAGATTTTCAGAAAGTATTTAATAAAATTAAAGAGAATAAAAAAGTTGTCCACCCTATTGGCATTATGACTCACCTTGCATGTGCAGATGAAGACGATGATAAGTTTTCAGATATACAAATAAGTCTTTTCAACGAAATAGTTAACGAAACTAATATTGAGTTAAGTATATTTAATTCAGCAGGTATTATTAAATACTCTAAAAATACTAATGATATAAATTTTTGGTTAAGGCCGGGTCTTATGCTTTATGGTATAAGTCCATGTCGTTTATTAAAAGAAGTTAATCTCAAGCCCGTAATGACTTTAACTGCACCAGTAATATCTATAAAAAAATGCAAAAAAGGTGAGACTATAGGTTATGGTCAGACACATAAGTTAGAAAATGATACAAGAATAGCTGCTATAGGAATTGGTTATGGTGATGGTTTTCCAAGAAAATTAAGTAATATAGGAAAAGTTTTCTACAATAATAACTTTTTTAATATAGTCGGAAGAGTATCTATGGATATAATTACTGTAGATATTAAAGATAAAGACATAAAAGTTGGTTGCAATGTAGAATTATGGGGTGAAAATATAAATATTAAAGAAGTAGCAAACTCGATTGATTCAATACCTTATGAGTTAATGTGCGCTCTTGGAAATAGACTGGATAAAGAATATATCTAAGATTCTGCTAATTCCTGTAATTTTTTAAAGTCAATTTTTCCACTGCCAAGAATTGGGAACTCATTAATAATCTTTATTTTTTTTGGGAAGTATAAAGAGGATTGACCTTCTTCTTTCATTAATTTCATTAATTCAAAAAGGTCTGCTTTTTTATTATCTGTAAGAAGTATCAAAGTTTCTCCTTTATTTACATCCTTAATATTACAAACGGCACTATAATTTTCTGGCCATAGTTTTTTTGGAAAATTTTCCACTTGAGCTAATGAAATCATTTCGCCTGCAATTTTAGCAAATCTTTTTAATCTTCCTAAAATGAATAAGTAACCTTCATTATCAACAAAAGCAACGTCACCGGTATTATACCAACCGTCATGAAAGTCTTTTTTATTAATGTCTTTTTCCACCTGATAACCTAGCATAATATTTTTTCCTTTGAGAAATAATAAGCCACCTTTACTATAGCCATCAATTTTTTCTATTTTATATTCTATTTCAGAAAAAATTTTTCCCACAGAACCTAATTTAAAATCTTCAAAAGTATTGACTGAAACAGCAGGTGATGATTCTGTAACACCATACCCTTCCAAAATTTTTGTATCAAAATTATTTTTATAATACGTATAAGTTTCTTCATTTAGTTTTTCTGCACCTGCAATCATATACTTAATATTTTTAAAATTTTCTTTTACTGCATATTTAGAGTATTTCTTTAGAAAAGTATCTGTTGAAAAAAACACACTACTTCCAGTACTTTCTATTAGACTTGGTATATTTTTGTAATGTAATGGAGTTGGGTATAAGAAAACTTTAAAGTTATTAAGTATTGGAAGTAAAACTCCTATACCTAAACCAAAAGAATGAAAAAATGGTAAGCATGTAAAAAATTTTTCACTTTTTTGAATATTTAAAACATTTAATATTTGCTTTCTATTTTCATATAAATTTTTATGAGTGAGCATTACTCCCTTCGGGCTTCCTTCTGTTCCAGATGTATATAATATTACTGCTACGTTATTTTCATTTCTTTCAATTTTTTCTTTAAACAGTAATTTTTTTAATGCCTCTATTTTACTAGATATATTAATTTCTGATTTTATATCTTCTACATATAATACATTTGTACTTTTTTTAATTATCCTAATGTTTTCTTGCATATTTATTTGCTCAACAAAAGTTTTTGATGTAATTATTGTTTTTATTTTCGATACTTCTAAGGAAGATTTGATATTAGTAATACCTGATGTAAAATTAATTATAGATACAGTTTTATTAAGATTTTGTAATGCAAAAAATAATACTGAAGTTATAACTGTATTTGGCATCATAATTGCCACAGTTTTTTCTTTTTCTAATTTTTTTTTGTACAAAATAGATAGTAATATTGATTTATAAACTAAACCTAAATTACTAATTGAGTTATTAAAACTATCTTCAACTATATTTGATTTAAAACCAAATTTTTTAACTGCATCATGTAATTCTTCAAATAAATGCATATCTTATAATTTAGTTGGATTAGGCGCATCTCCATATATATCTTTTGGATCAAAAGTTTTCTCGTCTTCTTTATATATAAGCTTAATCTCGTCTTTAATATTTCCTGTTGGTATACTTCTATAAAAGCATGATTTAAAGCCAACATGGCAACTTGCTTCCAGACCTTGTAGCTCTACCTTTAACCATATTGAATCCTGATCATCATCAATTCTTATATCTATAATTTTCTGTATTAGACCGCTAGTTGCTCCTTTATGCCAAAGACATTCTCTACTTCTACTCCAATAGTGAGCTTCGCCCGTCTGTATAGTTAATTTTAAAGCCTCCTCATTTTGGTAACCAAGCATTAGAACATCACCAGTTTTCGCATCAGTTGTAACTACTGGCATCAAACCATTTTCATCAAATTTTGGCGCCAACTCATTACCTTCTTCAACCTGCTCAATAGTTTTTCTTTCTTTAAAAATATTTATCATTTTTTCACTCGCCAAATTGTCTTTCCATCAATATCTTCTAATATTACATTATTTTGATCTAATTGGTCTCTAATTTCATCAGCTTTTGCAAAGTCTTTAGATTTTCTAGCTCTATCTCTTTCCTGAATCAGCAATTCTATATCATTTTCTGACATTGTGGATTTATTATTTGATGAAAGCCACTCCTCCTGTGTTCTATTTAATAATCCTAATAAGTTTGCACTTTTTATAAGTGTTTTTGAACATTTTATTTTTAATAAACTCGATATTGCCAATGGTGTATTTAAATCATCTAGTAAAGGATTAATAACATCTTTGGACACTACATCTTCATAACTTTGATTATTAAGATTTTTATACAGCTTATTTAGTATATTTTTTGACTGTTCTAAAAGACTTTCTCCAAAATTAATAGGCTTCCTATAGTGCGTGCTAAGAAGGGCAAGTCTTATCACTTCTCCATCATATTTTTCTAATAATTCCTTAACTGTAATAATATTACCTAATGATTTTGACATCTTTTCACCTTCCATATTCAGATAACCGTTATGCATCCAATATTTAGCATACCTTTTACTATTATGTGCGCTACAACTTTGTGCAATTTCATTTTCATGATGAGGAAATATTAAATCTTGTCCTCCGCCATGAATATCTATTTCTTTGCCCAAATAAGTTTCTACCATTGATGAACACTCTATGTGCCACCCAGGTCTCCCGAAGCCCCATGGGCTGTCCCATCCAGGCTCATCATCATTTGATGGTTTCCAAAGCACAAAATCTCCTGGAGTTTTTTTATATTCTGCTACTTCTACTCTTGCCCCAGATAACATTTCATCCATATCTCTGTTTGATAATTTTCCATATTGATCAAATGATGTGATATCAAATAAAATATGATTATCATTTATATAAGCTTTTTTGTTATCCAAAATTCTCTGTATCATAGATATAATTTGAGCAATATTATCTGTAACACGTGGCTCGTGGTTTGGGCTAAGGACACTTAGACTTCGCATATCTTCATGATATATATCTGTATATTTTTCGGTTATATAAGATATTGGTTTATTTAATTTTTTTGCTGCCTCATTTATCTTGTCGTCAACATCTGTAATATTTCTAACATAGATTACTTCGGGATATATATTTTTTAGAAGGCGATAAAGTGTATCAAATATAACAGCAGGTCTTGCATTCCCTATATGGGCATAACTATAAACTGTTGGCCCACAGACATACATTTTGATAGATTGATCATCAAGGGGCTGGAATAGCTCTTTCTCTTTTGTTAGAGTATTGTATATTTTAAAATTCATAGTACGTTTTTAAATTATACACTTAAACAAAATGAGTAAACACAATGAAATCTATATTAATTGTAAATGCAACAATCATTAATGAAAACAGCAGAAAGATAGGTGATATTTTTATAAAAAATGGAAGAATTGAACAAATAGCTGATAAATTATCACATATTCAAGCTGATACTATAATTGATGCAACAAATAAATATGTTATTCCAGGCATGATTGACGACCAGGTTCATTTTAGAGAACCGGGATTGACAGATAAAGCTGACATAAGATCTGAATCCTTAGCTGGGGTTATCGGCGGAACAACAACTTACATGGATATGCCAAATAATAAACCACCTATCATTACAAATGAAGGTTTAGATAAAAAATTTCAGGTGGCAGAAGACAGATCTTTTGCCAACTACTCGTTTTATTTAGGTGCCACAAACGATAATATAGAAGAAATAAAAAATACTTCTAAAAGAGCATGTGGTGTAAAAGTTTTTATGGGCGCATCTACAGGCAATATGTTAGTGGATAATTTAAATTCGTTAGAAGAAATATTTATTCACTGTCCAAAATTAATAGCAACACATTGTGAGAGTTCTCCTATAATAGATAAAAATCTTAAAGCTGCAAAAGAAAAGTATGGTGATGACATTCCCCTTGAAATGCACACCGAGATCAGAAGCAGAGAATGCTGTATAGAGTCATCAACTTTAGCTGTAAATTTAGCAAGAAATTTTGGTTCTAGGCTTCATGTACTTCATCTTACAACAAAAGATGAAATAGATTTCTTTTCTAACGCCGCCAATGTAGCAGGAAAATCTATTACTGCAGAAGTTTGCATACATCACATGCTTTATTCAAAAAAAGATTATGCTACAAAAAAAGGTTTTATTAAATGCAACCCGTCAATTAAAGAAGAGTCTGACAGACTTGCGCTTATTGAAGCTGTAAAAAACAATAATATTGATGTAATTGCAACAGATCACGCACCTCATTTAATATCAGAAAAGACTGGGAAATACGAAGATATTCCTGCAGGCTTACCAGTGATTCAACATTCATTGAGAGCTTGTTTAGAATTTTATCATAATGGTATTTTTTCGCTTGAGCAGATTATAGAAAAAATTTGTCACAATCCCGCTATTTGTTATAACGTTAAAGAAAGAGGTTTTATTAGAGAAGGATATTGGGCTGATCTAGTATTATTAGATTTTCTTGATATAGGAGAATTAGATAAAATGCCTGTGATGCATAAATGTGGTTGGTCAGCTTTTTCTGACGTTCCATTCAAGACAAAAGTAATGACAACTATTGTATCTGGTAATATTGCTTATATGGACGGTCAAATTCCAGAACAACCTTTTGGGGCTGAACTGGAATTTAATGATTAATTACATTTTTGTTGCTTCTACAGCTTTTTGAGATTTATCTAATTCAACAGTAATGTCACTTTTCAAAGATGATTGGCATGCAAGTATATAACCTTCTTTAAGCATATCTCCATCTAGTGTATATGCAAAGTCTGCTAGTTCCTTTACTTTGCCTTCTTTCAATACAGCTCTGCATGTTCCACAACTTCCTACTTTACAGTCACAAGGCCATTCGATCCCTGCATTTTTAGCTGCTTGTAATAAATTTATTTTTCCGGTTACTTCAAATGTTTCACCAGTATTAGCAATTGTTACCTTATGAACTTTATTTTTATCTCCAAAGCCAAACATAATCTTCTCCTTTGTAATAGTTATTTTAAAAAAAGTAGCCGGATAACCGGCTACAAGGTTGTGGAGCAAGGTGCTCCGGGGGATGTACAAAAATTAATAACATGAACCTAGGTTAACATATAAATTACTTATGTACAGGTATATCTATACAAATATTAAATATATTTATATAAATACAACAATTACTTATATAAATACAAATATTGTACAAATAAATATAAATAATACTTGATTTAAATTTATTCATGATATATGTTGTTTATATGAACATTGAACAAAATTACAGAATAGGTCTAACAACGCAAATTACAGGTATTCGTCCCGAAACCCTTAGGGCTTGGGAAAGAAGATATGAGGTTGTTAAACCTATAAGAACAGATGCTGGAGATAGGTTATACACTCAAGCAGATATAGATAGATTATTGCTGATTAAAAAACTTGTGGATAATGGCGATGCAATAAGCGCTGTAGCAAATTTAAACTACGAAAATCTAGAAAAAAGAATTTCTAGCTGCAAATCTGCTCTTACATCTACAGGAAAAAATGACTTAAATTTTATCCTACTTGGAAGAACTATTTTAGATAAAAAAAGTTTGGATAGTATGAGACTTAATATGATAGATGTAGTTCAAGACGAAAGAAATATTAAATCAAATTATCACTGTAAAATAGATTTTATAATTACTGAAATTCCAACTGTGAATCAAGGAACTTTTAAATACTTACAAAAAGTTCTTAAACAGTCTAAAGCCTCTAAATTACTTTGTGCATATGACTTTGGTAAAGAGGGTGACATAGCTGCACTAACCACTCAAGATATCGGTACAACCAATCTACCTTTAAATCATTCAGGTATAACTGACTGGTGCAGTAGTAATTTTCCAAATTATTTAAAATCTACGTCAACTGCAAGATTACTTACAGATCAGGATTTGAATAATATCGTTGCAGCAGGAAGTAAAATAAACTGTGAATGTCCTAGACATTTAGCAGACCTTATCAATAAGTTAACTGCATTTGAAAAATACTCTTCTGAATGCGAAGTAAGAAATGCAAAAGATGCTGAGATTCACCAAGAACTTGAAGTTACTTCAGCTAAATCTAGATATTTAATTGAAGAAGTTTTAATAAAACTTGCTAAAATTGAAGGTATTAAATACTAGAAAATGAAATCTCTTGTTCTTTTTTCTAATGATTTAAGATTAAATGATAATGACGCGATAAATTCTAGTATAAAAGGATATGATGCAACTACCTTTTTATTTATATTTGATAAAATTTTATACACAAATACACATGGATCTGCAAATCTGTGGTGGTTAGAGAAAAGCTTACAAGATTTAAAAAATAGATTATTAAAAAAAAACATTACTTTACAAATCATTGAAGGTGATTTTGTCAAAAAAACATTAGAGATTGTTGAAAAATATGATTTTAAATCTGTCTTTATAAATCAAAATAAACATCCTGAATTTATAAAAAAAGAGGATACTTTAAGTTTTGAGCTTAAAAAACGTAATACTAATTTCTTTACTTTTAATAAAACTAATTTAGTACACCCATCATTAATTCTTAATAAAAGTGGAGAGCCATATAAGGTCTATTCTCCATTTTATAAAAACTGCAAACTTTTATATTCACAAAAAAAAGTTCTCAAATTTCCGTTGGTTGATATTACAAATTTTAAAATAAATGAAGTTGAAATTAATACTATAGAAATATTTTCTTTAGATGACAATAAGTGGGCAAATAAATTAGACCAGTATTGGAAACCTGGAGAAACTGAGGCTATAAAAAAACTTGAAATTTTTTTTAAAGGGTCTTTATCAAATTACAAAGAAGTTAGAGATTTACCAGGATCTACTGGTACATCAAGACTATCTCCTTATCTTAGATTTGGAGAAATAACTACAAATCAAATAATTAATTATTTTAATTTTCATGATAATCATGATTTAAGTAAACATGAAGAGCATTTCATCAAAGAACTCTATTGGAGGGAATTTGCATATTATATATTATTTCATTTTCCTTACGTAACTGATAAGCCATTTAATAAAAAGTATGAAAATTTTGAATGGGAATCTGATTATTCAGAAAACCTTGATAAGTGGAAAAAAGGTATGACTGGCATAAGAATTGTTGACGCTGCTATGAATGAATTATATGAAACTGGATGGATGCATAACAGGACAAGAATGATAACAGCATCTTTTCTAACAAAAAATTTACTAATTCCATGGCAAGAAGGAGAAAAATGGTTTAGAGATACTCTATTAGATGCAGATATTGCAAATAATGTTATGGGTTGGCAATGGGTTTCTGGCTGCGGTACTGACGCTGCGCCCTATTTTAGAATATTCAATCCACTTCTTCAGGAGAAAAAATTTGATCCTGAAAATATTTATACAAAAAAATGGCTAAAGAACTTCGATCTATACTCTAATGGTGATGAAAAAGATCTGCTGATGAATAATAATTTAATACAACCTATTGTAGATTTGGGCGCGAGTAGAAATATAGCGTTAGAAAGGTTCTCTAAAATTAAATAGATAATTAATTATCTAAATCTATTATCAATATAATTAATTAAAATCTTTTTGAAGTCATTAGTTATATTATCTCCTTTTAAGGTGACTTTCTTTTCTCCATCTATATATACTGGCGCTGTAGGATTTTCTCCTCTACCAGGTAAACTAATTCCAATGTCAGCATGTTTGCTTTCACCTGGCCCATTAACAATACAACCCATCACTGATATCTTTAAGTTCTCAACTCCAGGATAATTTTTTTTCCATACTGGCATGCTATCTTTTATGTATTGATCAATATCAAAAGCTAATTTCTGAAAGTAATCACTACTAGTTCTTCCGCATCCTGGGCATGATGTTACATCTGGTAAAAAGTATCTTATCCCAAGACTTTGTAAAATTAATTTAGCAACATCAACCTCTTTAGATCGACTGCCATTAATATCTGTAGTCAGAGAAACTCTTATAGTATCCCCTATACCATTAAGCAGTAAAGGACCTAATGCGCAAGAGGAATACACAATACCTCTTTCATTGCTTCCTGCTTCTGTAAGCCCCAAATGTAATGCATAGTCACACATCTTTGATATTTTTTGATAAACGTCTATCAACATATTTACTTTACTTAGTTTACAGGAAATAATAATTTTATTTTTACTCATGCCAATTGTTTCAGCTAATTTAGCATTTTCTAGAGCTGAAGCTATTACTGCTTCACACATTACTTCATCTAATGATTTTGGTATATTCAAATTATTATTTGTATCTAGTTTGTCAGCTAGCAGCTCTTGGTCGAGGCTACCCCAGTTAACTCCAATCCTCACTGGCTTATCTAATTTACAAGCTGCTTCTATCATTGTTGTAAAATTTTTATCTTTTTTATTTTTCTTTCCAACATTGCCTGGATTTATCCTGAACTTATCTAAGTGTGCAGCTTCACTTTGATACTTATTTAATAAAATATGTCCATTGAAATGAAAATCACCTACTAAAGGTATATTTAAACCAGACTTTTGAATATTATCTTTTATATAAGGTATTGCCTGAATTGCATCAGCATCATTCACGGTAACTCTAACTATTTCAGAACCTGCTTTTGCTAACTCTAAAATTTGATTGGTTGTCTTTTCAATATCAGAGGTATTTGTATCTGTCATAGATTGTACTACGATTGGATTATCTCCTCCAATAAAGACATTTCCTACTTTTACTTCATTAGATTTTCTTCTATTTATATTACTATTACTCATGTGTATTATTATCACATGAACATTTAATAATTGGGAGTTTTTATGAAGGGTTTCTTGGTAACAGGAACAGATACTGATGTTGGAAAAACATGGTTTATGCTTAAATTTGGAGAATTACTGATTAAGAATAAGACAGAATTTCATTTTTTAAAACCTGTAGAGTCTGGTTGTGTAGAGCCTAACAACGAAATAATTCCAAAAGACGCAACTAAATTTTCTATTCTTGAAAACGCACCATTAGATAAGATATGTAAATATATGTTCAAAGCATACGCGTCTCCACCAAAAGCCGCAGAAATGGAAAATAGAAACATAGAACTCGAAGATATAATTAGTTTCATAAGAGACAATAAATCTAAGAATTCAAATTGTATTAATCTAGTGGAAGGCTGTGGAGGGTTTTTTTCTCCAATTGCTAAAAATAAACTAACATCTGATCTTGCTACTGAACTTAAATTACCAATAATCTTAGTTGTTAAAAATACATTAGGATGTATAAATCATACTTTACTATCTATAGAAGCAATCAAAAACTTAGATTTAAAAATTAAATTTATTATTTTAAATGATATTAAGAAAGAAACACCATTAGACAACTATGCCGAACTATCTAACTATACTGATATACCAATTTTTAGATTGGGTTATAATGAAGAGATTGATTCTAATTTAATAAAATACTTAACTTAAATGCCAGAACTTCCTGAAGTACAAACAACTGCAGATGGTATAAAACCATATTTACTTAATAAAAAAATTACAGCATGTTCAGTCTCTGTAAAAAAACTCCGATGGGAACTCCAAAAGGATTTAGCCAAAAAAATTATTAATGTAAAAATTCTTGAAATTACAAGAAGAGCAAAATATATAATTATTTCTGGAAAAAATTTTTATTTAACTATACATCTTGGTATGACTGGAACTTTAAGAATAGCCAGCAAAAAAGATCCGAGAATGAAACATGATCATTTTGAAATACAATTAAGTTCTAATAAAATACTTAGATTTAATGACCCAAGAAAGTTTGGAATGATTTTTTATTCTCTTGAATCACCTATATTATCTCACAGACTATTAATTAACCTAGGACCAGAACCTCTGGGTAAATATTTTAACAAAGAATATCTATTTTCAAAAACTAGAAATAGAAACATTGCTATCAAATCTCTTTTAATGAATGCAAATATTGTTGTTGGAATAGGAAATATTTATGCCTCTGAATCTTTATTTCTGTCGGGCATTAAACCAAGTAAGGTTTCTAAGAAATTAACTAAGAAAAATTGCAGTGATTTAGTAAATTCTATTAAAGAAGTATTAAAAGAAGCAATAAAAAAAGGCGGTTCTTCAATAAATGATTATATTAGTGTGGATGGTAAGAGTGGATATTTTCAATTTGATTTTAAAGTATATGGCAGAACTTCTCAGCCCTGCCACATATGTCAAAGCGACATTCTACAAGTAAAAATTAACCAAAGGTCGAGTTTCTATTGTAAGAATTGTCAGAAATAAACTAACTATTTCTTTTGTGCATCATAGAACATTTTATTCATTCTATGAGAATTAGCATCACAACATGAAATAGCTTGTTTTGCTGTTTCTTCAACTAACTCTAATCTATCTAGTAACGCTTGATCTGCTGCACAACCTGAAAGTAATACCGCAACAAATAAACCTAGAAGTGTTTTTATTTTTCTCATTATCCGAGCCTCCTTTATTATTATTTAAGCTTAAATCCCCTTATAGGGATTTTTTACTATATCAAATAAAGGTATGTAGTCAAAGCGATATAATCGCAAGTTTAGTAGTGTTGAGTCAACTAAACTATTGTTGATTACATAAATTAAGGAGGACTAACTTAAATTTGAAGAAGAAAGCCATCCTTGGCTTTCAATTCCTAAAAAAAACAATTACTTACCCAAACACTGTTTGTATAGACATATTGAAGCTACTGACCAAACAGCAAGCATAATAACTAGTTCTAACATAATAACCTTCCACTTTTAAATAATAATAATAATATATTAGAATATTATAATATATATATATAATATGTCAAATGAATTGTTCTGTTTATTTATATTTTCTTTCTAACGCTTTTTTTACATCTTCGTTAACAAATGTTGATACGTCACCACCAAGCTGGGCAATTTCCTTTACCAAAGAAGATGATAAAAATGCATAAGATTCTGAGGGAGTTAAAAAGATAGACTCAATATTATTATTAAGTTTTTTGTTCATGCTCGACATTTGAAATTCATACTCAAAGTCTGAAACTACTCGTAGACCTCTCAATATTACTTTAGCATTTAATTTGGTGGCAAAGTCTACTAAAAGACCACTGAAAGGAATAACCTCAATATTTTTTATATTTTCCAGAGATTTCTTTGCAAGAACAACTCTTTCTTCTAATGAAAAAACAGTATTTTTATTAGAATTCTCTACGACACATATATAGACTTTATCAAATATATTTGATGCTGCTCTTTGTACCAAGTCTCTATGACCATTCGTGAATGGATCAAATGTTCCAGGATATACAGCAATATTCATTATATTTACCAAAATTCTATTAAATTAGATAAATTATATCATAGAATTATTATGCTGATAGAGAAGGTAAGCAACATCGCCAGATTTACTACTTTTTAATAATTCCCAACTTTTAGGCTTGTAAATAGTATCCTCTAGATTTTTCTGTAATTGGACTTCAATATAAATTTTACATTTGTCATTAAATATTTGAGATAAACTTAAATAATGAATGATTACATTAATAATATTTTCTGAGAAAGGAGGATCCAAGAAAATAAGATCAACTTTATCTTTAAAATTTTTAATAAAATCTTCAGCATTATTATTATAAAGGGTTACATTTTCAACTTTTAGGTTATCTTTGTTGTCTTTTAAACACCTTACAACATCAGAATCATGGTCAACCATATGTACTTTTTTTGCCCCTCTAGAGGCAGCCTCAAAGCCTAATGCACCACTACCAGAGAATAAATCAATGCATACCGAGTTATCTAGGTCATATTGCAACCAATTAAAAAGAGTTTCTCTTATTTGATTTTTTGTTGGTCTTAAGTCTTTCTTTTCAAGGAATCTAATATTTCTTCCTTTTAGTGATCCTGCTATTATTTTAACTTGCAAATTAGCAGTGCTATTTTTTTGCTTTTTCATTTCCAACTACTAAAGTAATTAGCTTATTTACATCTATCTCATCTTTAAATGATTTCATAATATCTTTTTTCGTGATATTAGAAATTCTTGAAGTAAATGTATTTAAGTAATCTTGCGGTAGATTATAGTAATTTATTAAAGACAGGTAATTTAAAACATCACTATTACTATCTATCATTAGAGGAAAACCATTGATAATTGATTGCTTTGCATGTTTTAGCTCTTTGTCAGTAGGTCCATTTTTATAAAATTCTCTTAACATTTTGTGAATTAGTTTAACTGATTCTTGCGCTTGCTCAGATTTTGTTTCAATCCCAATTACAAAAGGCCCTGTGTTTTTCATAGGATGTATATAACTATAAACACCATATGTTAATCCTCTCTTTACTCTTAGTTCCTGCATAAGTCTTGCACTAAAACCACTTCCACCAAAAATGTAGTTTCCTACATAAAGTGGTAAATGATTTTTAGAACCTCGCTCTATTGATAAACCACCAATATAAATATGGGCTTGCTCAGAACTAAATCTCTTATAAATGTTTTTTTCTTTATTTATGTCGGATAAAACTTTATCTTCAAAATTTTCTTTTGCGGTTAAATTTAAAGACTTTGATATTTTTTCTGATATATCAATAACTTCTTTTTTTGGGAGCGAAGAAACAATTACTATGCTGGCATTGCCAATATTAATATTTTTTTTATAAAAATTAAGAATATCTTTTCGTGTGATTTTTTTAACAGTATTTTTTTGTCCAATAGTATTGTATGCATAAGGATAGTCACTATATATTTCCTTAAAAAATAAGCTTGATGCTACCTCTGCAGCATCTGTTTCATCTTCAACTATAGATGTCAATGTTCTATCTTTTTGAAGTTGCGTTTCATTTTTTGGAAATACACTGTCTGACAAAATACTTAAGAACATCTTTATTGATGGATTTAAATATTTTTTTTCTGTAAGAGACCTTAAAGAAATTGATGACTTATCTTTATTTACAGAAGTATTAAAGACTGAGCCATTCGACTCAAAAACAGAAGCAATTGATTCTGCATCCATTTTTGAAGTTCCTTCATCTAAAAGACTATGAGTCAACATTGAAATACCTTTTAAATCACCGTCTTTATTAGATCCTGCGTCAAAAGTAATCCTAATGTCAATCATTGGTATATTTCCAGATTTACTATATAAAACTTTTATACCGTTTTTGGTAATGTATTTTGATATCTCTACGTTCGCTTGCGTTACATTTGATATTGTCATAATTATTAATAGTGAAATTAGTTTAGGTATTATATTCATTTCTATTTATCATCATTTACTTTGACTGTTGTTTTTAAATTAGCAACTAAATATTTTTTTGCAACTTTCCTAACTTGTGATGCAGTTACAGATCCAATATTCGAGGTATATTCTTTTATAATATTAGTATCTCCAATTGAAGTTTTAGCCATTCCTAATATTCTAGCTTGGTAATCAATTGAATCTTGCTGATAAATTTCTGAAGCTAAAACTTGCGCCTTTATTCTATCTAATTCTTTTTGGCTAACCAATTTTGTTTTAAGCTCGTTAATAATTTTATTTAATTCAATTTCTATATCACTAATATTTTTTCCTAACATTGGATTTACATCTATGAGAAACAGCGGTTCATTTCTTGAAAACATAGAATAACCAGAGTCTGCATAACTTGCTATTTTCTTATCTTTGATTAATATTTTTTGAAAGCGAGAGTTTTGACCACTACTTAAGACTCCTGATAATACTGACAATGCATAACATTCCCACTTTTCTATATTTTTCGTATTTATACTTGGTACTTTGTAGCCCGTTATTAAATAAGATGGTTTATCTTTTATCACTATAGAAATATTTTTTTCACCAAATTGAACCGGCTCATTTCTTTCAATTCTTTTTTTGATATCAACTTTCTTTTTTGACCCATAATATTTTTCAACCATTTTAAAAGTTTCATCAAAATTAATATCACCAACTATAACTGCCGTAGCGTTATTTGGTGCATACCAATTTTTATACCAATTAATTATATCTTCTTCTGTCATGTTATGAAGATCTTCCATCCAACCAATAATAGGGTCATGATATGAACTATTGTTATAAGCACTTGCATAAAGCTGTTCATAAGCTATACCCTCTGGCTGATCATCAGTTCTTAGCCTTCTTTCTTCTTTTATAACTTCTATCTCTTTTAGAAAATCGTCCTTACTAACTACCAAATTTGTCATTCTGTCAGATTCAAATTTTATTGCTTCTTCTAAATATTGTGAAGGTAGTGTTTGATAATATGCAGTATAGTCTTTGCTCGTAAATGCATTCTCTTTACCACCTAATTTTGCAATTACCTCGGAAAATAACCCTCCTGGGTTTTTCTTGGTACCCTTAAACATCATATGTTCTAAAGCGTGAGATAACCCAGTTTTGCCGCTTACCTCATCTGCTGATCCAATCTTATACCAAATATGACTGGTAACTACTGGAGCTCTTTTATCTTTTTTCAAGATGACGTGCATACCATTATCTAGTGTTTTTTCCATAATCTCAGCCCTTGCATCAAAAGATAGTAAAAATATTATTAAAATATTGAAAATAAAAAAATATCTCGAAATATTGTTTTTGTATAAAAATTTCACAAATCCTACCTTTTAAAAAAAATTATTTATAATATTAAAACGGTTTCTAATATAACATATATATAGTTTGCAAATAAGTTTTAAAGCTTTGCAATTCTTATAAATATCTTATAATTTAATTAAAATAATTATTTTAAAGTATATCTTTTGTAGATAGTGATTTTTTATATTTTCATATTATTATTGATATTAGCAATATAAGTAAAATACAAAATAATTTTATATAAATTAATCTTTTAAGTAAAATAAGTTGTTGTTTTTAAAAGTATTTATTCCTATTATTGATAATTTTTGGCACTCTTGTATAATGAGTGCTAATTATTAAGAGTTATTAAAGCTATGGAAAAAACATTAAATTTTAGTAATACATTACTACCTTCACCAACAGGTAGTTTGGATACTTACATTAGTCATATTATGTCGATACCTCCACTAACAACTGAAGAAGAAGTTGCGCTAGGTAGAAATTTACAAAGTACAAATGACCTAGAGTCTGCCAAGAAGTTGATTATGCATAATCTAAGGTATGTTATTTATATAGCTAAGAGCTATTCTGGGTATGGGCTAAATTTAAATGATTTAGTTCAAGAAGGAAATATAGGCTTAATGAAGGCTGTAAAAAAATACGATCCAGAAAAGAACTTAAAGTTAATAACTTTTGCAGTTTATTGGATAAAATCTGAGATTCATGAGTTTGTTATTAAAAACTGGAAAATAGTGAAGGTTGCCACTACAAAAAGTCAGAGAAAATTATTTTTCAATCTTAGATCTAAAAAAAGCACATTATCTACTTTAAGTAATAAAGAAGCTATTTCTATTGCTCAAGATCTTGGGGTCCCTCTTAAGGATGTTATAGAGATGGAAAAAAGAATGAATAATCATGATTTAGCAATTGAAGATAATGATGATGAAAATGCTTCCCCATCATTATTTTTAACTAGTAGCGAGCTTGAGCCAGATCAAGTTTTAGAAAATGAAGAAAAAAATTTACTAAATACAAAGCTATATGAAGTTATTAATAAACTAGATGAGAGAAGCAAAGATATTGTTAAGAGTAGATGGCTTTCTACAAGTAAATTAACACTAGAAGATTTATCAAAAAAATATGGCGTTTCAAGAGAAAGAATTAGACAGATTGAAAACGAATCAATGTTAAAACTTAAAGAAAACTTTTAATATTTATAAGTAATACAAGATACCTATCTGCTATTAAAAAACCAAACAGTGCTGATAAATAAACTATAGAGTAATTAAATATTTTATTTGATAATAAATTATTTTTCGCTAGTTGCATTTTTATTACATAATACAGGAATATTAAATTTAAAATCGTCGCTCCTGCTAAATAAAAAGAACTAGAAAATTTAATTATAAATGGCAAGAAACTAACTATTGTTAACATTAAAGTATATAGAGTTATATGCACTCTAGTATATTGCTCGCCATGAGTCACTGGAAGCATAGGTATCTTTGCTGCGAAATACTCTTCTTTTCTATACAAAGCAAGCGCCCAAAAATGTGGGGGAGTCCAAGTGAATATTATTAAAAATAATACTACGGCTATTAAATCAATTTGTCCTGTCATTGCAGTCCAGCCAAGTAGTGGTGGTGTAGCGCCAGCGGCACCTCCAATAACTATATTTTGAGGAGTGCTCCTTTTTAAATATAAAGTATAAATAAAAGCATACCCTACTAGTGAGGCAAGTGTCAGCCAAGCTGTTAGTGTATTAATTCGAAAATATAGAATACAAAAACCTAAAATTGCCATAATAGATGCATAAATAATAACATTTTTAGTAGGCAGTATTCCTGATACTAATGGTCTTTTTTTTGTTCTCTGCATAATTTTATCTATTCTTTGATCTAATAATTGATTAATTGAACCAGCAGATAACGACATTAAAGCAATTCCTAAATTACCTAAAATTAGAACTTCAAAATTTAAAGACAAAGGATTAGCTAAGAGCATTCCTATAAAAGATGTGAAAATCATTAAAGCAACAACTCTAAGCTTTGAGGATTCTAGGTATGCTCTGTAAATTTTAAAATTAAACATGCTGTCTCTATAAATTATTTTTTACATTTCTTATTAAATATAACTGAGTAATTAAACACATTAAAAGTAATGCTGCATTACCATTGTGAGCAACTGCTATATATATGGGTAGGCTCATTTTAATATTTAATATACCCAGTATAATTTGAACAAAAAGAAAGAAAATTAGTAAAATTGAAATAATTTTTTGATATGCGACTACTATAGTTTTATAAGATATTATTGCTAATATTAATATTGAAACCGCAGTTATTATTGCCCATGCTCTATGAGTAAAATGAATTGCTACTCTTGCTGGACTATCAAGCCTACCAAATTCATAATTTAAATTTGTTGCAAGCTCTACTACAAAAGCACTGTAAAAATCCATTTGTGGCCACCATGAGTTATTACACCTTGGAAAATCCGCACAAGCCAAAGCTGCATAATTTGTGCTTGTCCAGCCACCAAGAATTATTTGTATAATTAAAATTGCTAGAGTTACATAACCAAAAATAGATAACTTTTTTATCTGTTTTGTAGAAATATTAGCTAATAACTCAGTTTCATTGAAGTAGCTATTTTTGTTATACCTTAAGAACATTATCCATAATAAAGATATGATCGTTAACCCACCAAGAAGATGTGTTAAAACTATTACCGGCTGAAGCTGCAAAGTAACAGTCAGCATTCCAAGAGTTGCCTGCATAATTACTAACAAAGATAATACTATGGATAATTTGAAAAGTTTCGATGTGTTATTTTTATAAAATATGTAAGATATAGCAAATATAAATATACCTAAAAACCCAGCAAGATATCTATGAATCATTTCCTTCCATGCCTTGCCAATATCAACGTTAGCACCATCATAATTAGCCTCAGCATTTGAAATTTCAATAGCATTATCTGGAACACCAATTAGATAGCCATAACACCCAGGCCAATCAGGACACCCTAGGCCGGCATGCGAAAGCCTAACATAAGCGCCTAATGTAATTACAGCAAGTGTTGTTGTAATGACGATCATTAAAAAATTATTAAGTTTTATCATATGAATAACTCAACCAATCCTTGAAATTCTAAGTATTTTCTTAATATCTTTTTTCAATCCTTTTGCTTTAAAGTCTTTCTCATAATATATAAAAATATTTCCTAAAGGATCAACGATGTATAGATGATTTTTTTTCAATTTATTAAAAAATGGTTTTTGAATGATATCTAGTAATTTTATTTTATTATATTTATTTATAATTTTTTCATTATCTTCATTTTTGAAATTTTTATTTACTATAACTAAATTTGATATTCTCTGTCTTTCTCTTCCAACAGACTCTCTGACTTGTTGCATCATATATAATGTTGCTTCGCAAAGAAGATCGCATGATTCATTTTCATAAACATACAAAAATGTCCATTTTTTATTTCCTAAAATATTATTAAAATCTTCCTTCTCGCTAATTGTTATAACTGGCTCAATTAAATTTCCGTAAGATTTTGGCGGGGCTACTGATATAAGATCACTATACTTATACATTACAGTTGCAAGAACTAAAGGCCCCGCAAAAGATAATATTATTAATAAAAAAAATAATCTTGTTTTTATTAAAGAAAAATAACTAGTTTTTTTACTCATTTTTCATTCTCACAAAAAATAAAATTATTAGAATTACAAGAGCTAACGCCATACTGAACCATTGAAATGCGTAACCCAAATGCTTAGTACTATCCATGAACACAATTTTCCAATCCCTCTTAAATCCAAATTTATTATTTTCACTTAATCTAAATACTATCCCTTCAACAAATGGCTCGCTTACCTTAATAGTGCTTTTAATTTCATTGAAATTTATAGCTTGCAGTAATCTCGGCCAACTTTTATTTGTCGATATATCACCAATAGTATAACTCTTCTCTCTAGGGTAGATATACCCGTAAATTTCTTGTACATTTTTTTCTATATTTTCATTATTTAAAAATTTGAAATTTTTTTCTATATTTTGTCTTTGACCTTTCATTTTTATCCAACCTCTATCAACTAGAATTATTTCTTTGCTAGATGAAATTCGAAATAGACTTATTACATTAAATCCTGGCTGCTTATCTTTTATTTTATTATCTATAAGAAATGTTTGGTTGATATATCGTCCCTTAATCTTATAATTTCTATAATACTTATCCTTAATAGGTTTTTTGCCGATATAATTTAATGAAACAATATCTGAACTCTGTCTTTCCTCATAAAGCTTTATAATATTTTCTTTTTCATTTGCTCTATCAAGCTGCCAAAATCCTAAAGAAAGAAATAAGGATATACACAACAGAAAAATGATGCTAGAAAGTAGTTTAAGTTTCATAAATAAAAAATTTACTAATGTTAAAAATCATATTTATATTTCTATTCCTGCTTATCATTATAAGTTTATTTAGTTCATTATTTTTCTTAATTAAAGACAAGGGTAATAAGAAAAGAGCTGTTAATGCACTTAAAGTAAGAATAGGCCTTTCGGTTCTCCTATTTGCCATCTTGATTATTATGTATATGAATGGCTATATCCAGCCACATGGTATATAAAATTAACTATATCCAATATACAAAAATAAATAATCCTAGCCAGACAACATCAACAAAGTGCCAATACCACGCAACTGCCTCAAAGGCAAAGTGGTTGTTTGGATTGAAATGACCATATATGGATCTCCCCAATATAACCATTAACATTATTGTCCCTATTGTTACGTGAAAACCATGAAATCCAGTAAGCATAAAAAATGTTGAACCATAAATTCCGCTTCCCATATTTAAATTTAAATCATTAAATGCATGGCCGTACTCCATTGCTTGAAAATACATAAAGATAATACCTAGTGCGACTGTTAAACTTAACCCTGCAATTAGTTGTATTCTCTTCATTTCTTTTAATGCGTGGTGTGCCCAAGTCAATGTTACTCCGCTAGTTAGCAAAATAGCTGTATTTAATGCTGGCAAGCCCCAAGCTCCCATAGTTTTAAATTGACCACCAACTTCTCCTGGACCATTAGCTGTTAACGGCCAAACATTCTCATACCCTGGCCAAAGAAAAGTATTTGTTACTAATCCGGCTCCTTCTCCGCCCAGCCATGGAAGGGAGTAAGTTCTTACATAAAAAAGTGCTCCGAAGAAAGCTGCAAAAAACATAACTTCTGAAAAAATAAACCAAATCATTCCCCATCTAAATGACGCATCAACTTGCGAATCATAAAGGCCTTCTTCGCCTTCAGAAACCACTGTGCTGAACCAACCCACCATCATATAAACAACTATTGCTAATCCGACGTAAAGAATATATTTACCTATATCATTTCCATTTAGTAAGGATGACCCGCCAACCATAGCAGTACAGACTCCTATTGTTGCTATAATTGGCCACTTGCTTCCGTGTGGTATGTAATAACTTCCTGATTCAGACATTTTAATTTTCCCCTTTAATTTTTAATCTTTTTTAGAAACATTCAGCGCTTCGAAAAATGAATATGATAATGTTATTGTTTTTATTCTATTTGGTAGTTTTTCATCTATAGCAAAATATAACGGCAACTGAACTACCTTACCCGGCTCAAAAGTTTGCTCCTCAAAACAGAAACATTCTATTTTTTTTAAGTATTTTGCTGCCTCGTTTGGAGAGACACTAGGTACAGCTTGACCAACTATATTTGAATTAGTTTTATTTGTAGCAATATAAACTGTGCTATAGACCTTTCCAGGAGATACAACCATTTCAAATTCGGAAGGTTTGAAAACTAATTTCTCACCATTATATTGGTGAGAGATAAACTGCACATTAAGCTTTTCAGTACTAATTGTTTCAGTATAAGCTTCAACTTTTTCCTTTAGATTAGATGTATTTCCATTCAAACCTGTAACATCGCAAATTATATTGTATAAAGGTATTAATGCAAAAGAAAATAGAAACATTGAAAAACAAATAAAAATTAGTTTTTTTGCTGTTCTAATATTTAACTTTTTTTCTTTCATATTCCTTATCACCTACTAGACATAATAAAATAAAAACCAATATAAATTGCTAAAGCCATTACAACTAAAATAATTGTTGTGACTTTTACTTTTTGTCTTGTTTCCAAAATTTCTCCCAGTAGCCTATTACTATTTTATAACTGGCGGTGTATTGAATGAATGGTATGGAGGCGGTGAAGACAATGTCCACTCTAACCCTTCAGCTCCTTCCCATACTTGATCTGTTGCTTTTGTGCCGCCTTTTATAGTTTTAATTATTAGATATAAAAATATTAATTGCGCAAACCCAAAACCAAATGCACCAATACTTGCAATCATATTGTAGTCAGCAAATTGTAGCGAATAATCTGGAATTCTTCTTGGCATACCAGCTAAACCAACGAAATGCATTGGAAAGAAAGTTAAATTGACAAAAATTGTTGAAAGCCAGAAATGAGTTTTTCCTAAAGTTTCTGAATACATATTTCCTGTCCATTTTGGAAGCCAGTAATAACATGCGGCCATTATTGCAAATATTGATCCAGGTACTAATACATAATGAAAATGCGCAACTACGAAATATGTATCATGGTACTGAAAATCAGCTGGAGTAATAGCTAGCATTAATCCTGAAAAACCTCCAATAGTAAACATTACAATAAAACCTATTGCAAATAACATTGGAGTTTCAAATGTCATAGCTCCTTTCCACATAGTTGTAACCCAATTAAATACTTTTACCCCTGTAGGAACCGCAATCAACATTGTTGCAAACATAAAAAATACTTCTCCAGCTAGCGGCATACCAACTGTAAACATATGATGCGCCCAAACGATAAATGATAAAAAAGCAATTGATGCAGTTGCATACACCATAGAGGCATATCCAAATAGGGGTTTTCTTGCAAAAGTAGGGATAATAGCTGAAACAACTCCAAAAGAAGGTAAGATTAATATATATACTTCTGGATGCCCAAAGAACCAAAAAATATGTTGGAACATTACTGGATCTCCACCACCTGCAGCATTAAAAAAACTAGTTCCAAAAAATTTATCTGTTAAAAGCATAGTAACTCCGCCTGCTAACACCGGCATTACTGCTATCAATAAAAATGCTGTAATTAACCAAGTCCAAACAAATAATGGCATCTTCATTAAAGTCATTCCTGGAGCTCGCATATTTAAAATTGTTGCCACTATATTAATAGCTCCCATTATTGAAGATAAGCCCATGAAGTGTATCGCAAAAATTAGGAATGGAAATGCATCACCAGTTTGAAGACTTAGTGGTGGGTATAATGTCCAGCCACCTGCGGGTGCTCCACCATCCATAAATAAAGTTGAGAGAAGCATAGAAAATGCAAAAGGCATAATCCAGAAACTCCAATTATTCATTCTAGGTAAAGCCATATCTGGACCACCAACCATAATAGGTATCATCCAATTAGCTAAGCCTGTAAATGCAGGCATCACAACACCAAATATCATCACAAGAGCATGCATTGTAGTCATGGAATTAAAGAACTGAGGATCTACAAATTGTAATCCTGGCTGAAAAAGCTCTGATCTTATAACTAATGCCATCAGTCCGCCAATAAAGAACATTATCATTGCAAACCAAAGATAAAGTGTTCCTATATCTTTATGATTTGTAGTAGTAATCCATCTCATAATTCCTGATGGGTGTTCGTCGTGGTGTTCATCTTTTACAACCGAACTCATAATATTTCTCCCTTATTTATTAATTTTAGCTACGTCAGATGATTTAACTTTATCAGCATTCGCTAGCCATTCTTCATACTCTTTTTCTTCTACCGCCTCAATAACAATAGGCATAAACCCGTGATGTCTTCCGCATAGTTCTGCGCATCTACCTCTATAAATTCCTGGCTCATTTATAACTACTGACATTTCATTTATATATCCAGGTATTGCATCTCTTTTTAATGCAAGATCTGGGACCCACCATGCATGTAAAACATCATTTGATGTTAATAGAAATCTAATTTTTTTGTTAACTGGGACGACTAGATGCTTATCTACTTCTTGTAAATAATTAATATTCTTAGTGTCTTTATTATATATCTCATTATATGGGGTAGATAATTTACTGTAGAAAGAGACATTCGTATTTAAATACTCGTATTGCCATAGCCATTGATAACCAGTAATTTTAATGTGAATCTCTGAATCACTATGATCATACATTTTTATCAAGGTTTTCGTAGCAGGGACAGCCATTCCAATTAAAATTACAAATGGAACAATGGTCCACAAAAACTCCAAACTTGTGCTTTCATGAAATGTTGCTGGTGTAACACCTCTAGATTTTCTATGCATTGCTATTGACCAAAACATAGCGCCAAAAACAATAACCCCAATTACTACACATATCCAAAGTATTAACATATGAAGGCCAAAAACTTCCTGACTTAAATCAGTAACGCCCTCTGTCATATTCAAATCTAACCAACCAGCTTGTGCTATGTTAAATACTGACATTGAGGCTATAAAAAAAATCAGGTTTTTTATTAAAGACATTATTTGCATACTCCTTGCATATTTATTGCTCTACGTTTTTTTTCAACATTCCGGCTAGCTTTATTCTCTCTTCATCAGTTAACAAAGCGCCGATCTCCATTTCTCTACCCGCAGACCTTAAGACTAATTTGTGCGGATACCCTTTTAGACGAGGCTTATTTAGAATAAACTTCGCCCAATATTTACGACAACCGAAAACTTTTTTGTTCCTCGATTTTATTAATGAAACTGATACGTTCTTTTCATCAATTTTAACTATTTCACATTGAGAATTTTTTATATAACAAAATGTAAGAGCAGATCCTAACAAAATCATTTCTAGCCCTGCAAATGGCAATATTAACCACATTCCAGCCATTGCAAATGAAAATGCAATTACAAAAGATACAAAAAAAAGTATAAAGAAAAATATCTTATTACCTTTCCAAGATAGTGAATTATTGGGCTTAATTATAAATTCCTTAAATTCGCCTTCTTTATACTGAATCATACTGCAAATAACCATGTAAATTTGATGGCATCAGTATACTAAATTAGGCTTTAATAATATAGTGTACAAACTAAAAAATTTGTGAATTTACCTACTTATTTTCTATACTGAATTATATTATCCATTTTTTTCCATGCTGACCCATAAATTACTTCGTAGGTAGCAGGTAAATCTCCAGATTTTGATCTAAAATTGCCATATTCTGCATACATGGCCTTCATTGCACTAACACCTGACAAGCTTTTTGATCTATCATCTCCCGGCAAGACTTTTGATCCGATATTTTTCAGATCTTTTTGTAGTTGAAGAATATTTTCATATTGAATAATAATTTTTTCAGCATCAACTACAGAATCTATAAAATTTAAATTCAACATAAGATCGCCAATATCGTGCATATCATAAAATTCATTAACATGCTTTTTATTATCAACTTGTGCCCATGCTGACCTCAGTTCAATTAATGTATCTGGGCCATATGTTGAAAATAAAAGTAATCCTCCGGGTTTCAAGATTCGAAATATTTCTTTAAAGGAAGAATGTATATCTAGCTCCCAGTGAAGTGCTGACGAGGAAAATACAAAATCAAAAGTATTGCTTTCGTATGGAACTTTTGTGAAATCTGCGCAAACTGTAAATAAATTATTTTCATTTATGATATTTTCTTCTAATGATTTTAATGAATTATCCAGCATATGAAACTCAGATTTAGAATATAGATCCATTAATTTTTTGGTACTAAGCCCAACACCTGAACCAATATCAATAACTTTTCTTGGCGATAAATTAAAAAAAGATAATCTTTGCATTAATCTATTAATAATTTCTTTCTGCACAACAGCTGAATCAATATAATTTTTAGCGACATTTTTTTTTATTTTTTCACTCATATAAATTCTCTAATAGCTTCGAGGAAATCTTCACGGTTAGTTATAAAAGGTATGTGCGATGAATCTGGTAGCACCTTTATAACGGAAACTGGCTCTAAAATTCTCATAAATTTTTTGATGTCAGAAGAAACAATGCTGTCTTTATCTCCATATATGTAAAGGTTTTTAGCTTTTTTATCTTTACAAGATTTATCATAACTAGAATTTTTGATAATATCCAAACCTATATTTAATGTTTGTAAATTAACTTTCATTACTGAATTAATATGTAAAAGTATTTCCTTATAAAAAAATTTTTTATTTCTAAAATTTCCAAGTATTAATAAATAAAAATTTTTTATAGCTTTTTCTTTATTACTCTGAAGATCTTTTTTTAATTTTAAAATTTGGTTTTCCTCAAAGCCAAAATTCCATTTCTTTGATTTCATAAATCTAGGCGAATATGAAATATATATCATTTTTATAGTATTTAAATTTACTAAAACTTCAATTTCTTTAGCTAAATAACACCCTAAGGACCAAGAAAAAATTAAATCTACATCATTATAATCATCTAAAACTTTTTTTGCTGCTACCTTGAGATCTCCTTCGCAACTTTCCAAATAGCTATACATATTTAAAAAAATACAGCTTTCAGGCTTAAATAGTTGAGAAGCAAAATTAATCCAAATTTTATCGCTAAAACCCCAGCCATGAATGAATAATATTTTTTTATACTTTTCTTTAGTTTTATCTTTATAATTAATCATATTTAATTATAACTATTATAAAATTTAGGGGATAAAAAATTGGGTACTTTTTTCATATCTTTTATCATTATCATTCCTTTAAGTTATATTTTTGGATCTATCAATAGCTCTATAATACTTTCAAAAATATATAAACTTCCTGACCCCAGAGATTATGGCTCAAAAAATCCAGGGGCTACAAACATTTTACGCTCTGGCAATAAATTCCTTGCTCTCACTATACTTACTTTTGATATTTTGAAAGGTTTTTTACCAGTTTTTCTAGCTTACTATTTTATTGATGCTAAGTTATATGTGCAAATTATTGGTTTTGTAACAGTGATTGGTCACATATTCCCCGTATTTTATAATTTTAAGGGTGGTAAAGGTGTTGCTACAGCGCTTGGTTCAATATTGGCATTCGATCCAATATTGGGCATAATTTGCTTTTTAACTTGGTTAATAACAGCATTCCTATTTAGGTACTCTGCTTTATCTGCTATAGTCTCATTTACTTTTTTACCAATATATACATGGTTAAGTTACGAAAATTTAGCAATAACATCTATATATTTATTTTTAGCTATTGTAGTAATATACAAGCACAAAAAAAATATAGAGAACCTTTTAAATAACAAAGAAACTAAGATTGGCAGCAAACATAAACAATAAGCTAAGAAAAGATATGGCAAATGCTATTAGAGCTTTGTCTATAGACGCTATTGATAAAGCAAATTCTGGGCACCCAGGAATGCCTCTCGGTATGTCAGATATTGCTCAAGTTCTTTGGAATGACTATCTAAAATATAGCCCAAATAACCCAGACTGGGTTAACAGAGATAGATTTATTTTATCTAATGGCCACGGTTCAATGCTACTTTACAGTCTGCTCCACCTCACAGGGTATGATCTGAGTCTTGATGAAATTAAAAATTTTAGGCAATTACATTCTAAAACTCCAGGTCATCCAGAAGCACATATTACGGATGGTGTAGAAACAACGACTGGACCTCTTGGTCAAGGCTTAGCAAATGCAGTAGGAATGGCTATCGCAGAAAAGACCTTGGCTGCAACATACAATAAGAAAAATTTTAAGATTATCGATCATAATACATATGTTTTCACAGGAGATGGCTGCTTAATGGAAGGAGTTTCTCATGAAGTATGTTCATTGGCCGGCACTTTAAAATTAAACAAGCTAATAGTTTTTTATGACGATAATGGTATCTCAATTGATGGTAAAGTTGATGGGTGGTTTACTGATGATACTGTAAAAAGGTTTAAAGCATATAATTGGAACGTAATTGCAGATGTTGATGGTCACTCAAGTAATGATTTAATAAATTCAATTGAAAGGGCTTTAAAATCACAAGATAAACCTACCTTAATATGCTGTAAAACAAAGATAGGTTTTGGGTCTCCAAATAAAGAAGGTAGTGAAAGTTCTCATGGCGCACCTTTTGGTGATAAGGAAACAAACCTAACTAAGAAAAGTCTTGGTTGGGATTATGATTCTTTCGATGTTCCTAATGAAATATATGATGCTTGGAATCATATTGAAAAAGGGTCTTTATTAGAAAGTGAATGGAACGAAAATTTTAAAAATTATAAAACTCAATATCCTCACGAAGGGAAAGAATTAGAAAGGAGGATCTCATCAGAGCTTCCTGAAAAATGGATCGAATGTTCACAAAATTTTATAAAGGCGTGTAATGAAAAAAAAGAGACTATAGCTACAAGAAAAGCATCTCAAAACTCAATTGAAGCATACGCGCAAGTTATCCCTGAAATGATGGGTGGTTCTGCTGATCTTGCCGCCTCAAACTTAACAATGTGGTCGGGCTCTAAAGAAATTAAAGAATTCAATAATGGTAACTATATAAATTACGGTGTAAGAGAATTTGGTATGTCTGCAATAATGAACGGAATAAGTTCTCATAACGGCTTCATACCTTACGGTGGAACTTTTTTAACTTTTTGCGATTACTCAAAAAATGCAATACGCATGAGCGCAATAATGGGCTTAAAAAATATTTATGTTTTTACTCATGATTCTATTGGTCTTGGCGAAGATGGTCCGACACATCAAGCTATAGAACAAATAAATAGTTTAAGAGATATACCAAATAATACAGTAATTAGGCCATGCGATACTTTAGAAACAGCAATTGCTTGGAAATATGCAATTGAAAATGATGCTGGTCCAACTTGCTTAATCTTATCAAGACAAAATTGTGAATTCCAAAATAGAACTAGTGAGCAGATAGCTTTAATAAACAGAGGTGCATACATTTTAAAAGATTCTAAAAATTTAGACTTAATTTTAATTGCAACTGGTAGTGAGGTTGGTATTACAATGAATGCTGCAATTGAATTAGAACATAAAGGTATCAATGTTAGAGTTATTTCTATGCTATCAACAGATATTTTTGACAGCCAAGAGCAAGAATACAAAGAAGAAATTTTACCATCAAGTATAGTAAATCGAATTTCTATAGAAGCTGGATCCACTTCACACTGGTATAAATATATCGGATTAAAAGGAAAAGCAATTGGAATAAACTCTTTTGGAGAATCTGCCCCGGGTGGCGAGCTACTAAAGTATTTTGGTTTTACTTCCCAAAATATTGTAGAACACGCAGAAGTAATGCTTAAAAAAAAATAAATATAGGAAATAAAAAATGACGATTAATATTGGAATAAATGGCTACGGAAGGATCGGTAGAAATATTCTTAGAGCTCTTTACGAGTCAGAATTGAATGATCATAAAAAACTGAAAATAGTTGCAATTAATGATGTTGGTGATAATTCCGTAAGCGCCCACTTAACTAAATATGATTCTGCTCACGGAAAATTTAATAAAGAAGTTACGGCGGATAGTAACTTTATGTATGTTGATAGTGATAAAATTAATATTACCTCAGAAAGAGACCCAAGCAAAATAAATTGGGGTAAATATGGAGTAGATGTAGTTTATGAATGCACAGGAAAATTTAATTCGAAAGAAGATACTGAAATTCATATAAAAAATGGTGCAAAAAAAGTAATAATTTCTGCCCCAGGGAAGAATGTAGACGCCACAATAGTTTGCGGTGTTAATGAAGGAATTTTATCTAAAGAACATACGATAATATCAAACGCATCGTGTACGACAAATTGTATTGCTCCAGTAATAAAAGTTCTTAATGATGTTATTGGTGTGGAACATGGGTTAATTACTACCATCCATTCTTTTACTAATGATCAAAGACTTACTGACGCTAATCACACGGATATAAGAAGAGCTAGGGCTGCAACTTTATCGATGATACCAACAAAAACTGGTGCCGCTAAAAATGTTGGATTAGTGATTCCAGAGTTAGAAGGAAAGCTTGATGGTCTTGCTGTTCGCATTCCAACTGTAAATGTCTCTGTTGTAGATCTCGTTATTAGGACAAAAAAAAATACATCTATAGATGAAATAAATCAAATTCTTTTATACGCATCTAAGAATGAAATGAAAAATATAGTTGCTTTTAATGACATACCCCTAGTTTCTACTGATTTTAACCATAACCCAGCATCATCTATTTATGATTCTAATTTAACAAAAGTTATGGATGATAGATTAGTAAAAGTATATGTTTGGTATGATAATGAATGGGGTTTTTCTAATAGAATGCTTGATGTAACTTTAGCTTTAATGAACGCAAAGTAATGTCCGATTATAATGAATTAGTTAATATTGATATTGCGGGTAAAAATATATTGATCCGAGAGGATCTAAATGTACCTTTAGAAAATGGAAAGATAATAAATGATGCTAGAATTAGAGCTGCAATACCTACTATAAAATATGCTTTATCAAAAGGAGCTAAGTTAGCAATAATTTCACATTTCGGTAGACCAAAAGAAGGTGAATTTAACGAAAAATTTAGTTTACGTTTAGTTGCCAGAAGATTGTCAGAAATTTTAAAAATGGAAGTTTTTTTTGAAGATAAACCTTTGGATGTAAAATCTCCAGAATATAAAAATAATATAACTCTTTACGAAAATACTAGATTCCTTAACGGGGAAAAATCTGGCGATAGTAAGCTAGCAGAAAAAATAGCGAAAAACTGCGATGTATTTGTAATGGATGCGTTTGGCTCTTCTCATAGAAAACATTCTTCCACATTTACTATATCAAAATATGCTCCTATAACTTGTGGCGGTCTTCTTTTAATGAATGAAATACTAAACATTGAAAAAATTTTTAAAGATCCAAAAAAACCTGTTCTAGCAATAATTGGTGGCTCTAAAATATCTACCAAGTTAAATATTTTAAAAAAATTAATTACTAAAGTTGATGCAATAATTATAGGTGGTGGTATTGCAAATACATTTTTATTAAGTTCTGGTTACTCTATAGGAAAATCATTGGTTGAAGCTGATATGGTAATAGACGCTAAAAAAATTATTAATATAGCTAAGGAAAAAAATGTTTCCATACCTTTGCCTAAAGATGTTGTGTGCGAAAGTTCTAACAACTCATTTATTAAAAATACTAATGAAATAACTGATGAGGAAATGATAAAAGATATTGGGCCAAAAACTTCTACGATATATAAAAAATTTATCAAAGAAGCTGGTACAATACTATGGAATGGTCCAGTTGGAGTGTTTGAAGACGCATTGTTTGAAAATGGAACAAAAGATATAGCTTGCTCCATAAAAGATGCTAAAGCTTTAACAATTGCTGGGGGTGGAGATACAATTTCAGCTATTGAGAAGTTTATAAATATTGAAGACCTAGACTATATATCAACTGGGGGTGGGGCCTTTTTAGAATTTCTAGAAGGAAACGAATTACCAGGAATAAAAATTATTAAAAAATTATGACAGCAATTAACGATCTAATATATAGACAAACAAAAATTATTGCCACATTAGGTCCCTCAACATCTTCAAGAGAATCAATTGAGGGTTTAATTAACGCTGGGGTAGATTTAGTAAGATTAAATTTTTCACATGGTGATAAAAAATCACATATTGAAAGAGCTAAACTAGTAAGAAAAATTGCAGCAGAGAAACATTACCATGTCGGTATTGTCGGAGACTTACAAGGTCCAAAAATAAGAATTACTAGATTCATAGACTCAAAAATTGATTTAAAAAATGGTGATATATTCACTATAGATGACAAACATCCTTTTGATAAAGGCACAAAAGATATAGTTGGCACAACATACGATAATCTTGCAGAGCAATTAAATGTTGACGATATTCTTCTATTAGATGATGGAAGGATAGAATTAAAAGTAGAAAAAATATCTAATTCAAAAATTATTTCAAAAGTTATTCATGGTGGACTTTTATATGACTCTAAAGGTTTAAATAGGAAAGGTGGGGGTCTTTCTGCTTCTGCAATAAGTGACAAAGATTTAAATGACATAAAAGTTGCTGCAGAAATAGGTGTTGATTACTTAGCAGTATCATTTGCAAGAGAAGCCAAAGACGTAGAGCTTGCTAGAAAATTACTTAAAGAAGCTGGGAATCATGGCGGTATAATTGCAAAGATTGAAAGGGCTGAAGCCTTAGAAAATATTGACGAGATTATCGAGGCCTCAGATGCGATTATGATTGCAAGAGGAGATCTTGGAGTAGAGATTGGAGATGCACAATTACCTGCCGTTCAGAAAAATCTGATAAAGAAAGCTAGGGAAAAAGATACGGTTGTTATTACTGCAACACAAATGATGGAGTCTATGATTACAAACTCAATACCAACAAGAGCAGAAGTTTTTGATGTTGCAAATGCAGTGATAGATGGAACTGATGCCGTGATGCTCTCTAGTGAGACTGCAATGGGAGATCATCCAGTGCAGGCAGTAGAGGCTATGAGTAGAATTTGCGAAGGTTCTGAGGGGCAAAGTCCAATTACTAGCAAAGAGACAAATTACTCTACATTAAGTAATAAAAAAATTGATAGAGCAATCGCTATGGCTTGCATGCTTACCGCTGATAATTTAAATGCAGTTGCGATTGCTGCAATAACTGAATCTGGATCTACAGCATTGTGGATGTCAAGAATAAATCATAGTGTGCCAATATTTGCTCTAACAACTCATACAGGAACTTTAAGAAAAATTACTCTATATAGAGGTGTATACCCAGCTAGAATAAAAACTATAGACACAAATCATGCGACAGTTAACAAGGACGCAGTGAATGTTTTAACTAATCTTAATGTTGCTAAAGAAAATGATTTGGTAATAATAACAAAAGGAGATCTTGCTGGAAAAGAAGGTGGGACCAATGCTATTAAAGTTGTAAAAGTTGGTCATTTAGCAGAGAACTAAAAATATAAGGAGGATAAGATGGATATAAAAATACTAAATCAAACTGCAATCCAGATGGTAGCAAGTTCTAAAGGAATATTAGCTCTAGATGAAAGCCATGGAACAATACAGAAAAGATTTGATTCTCTTGGTATTGAAGTTAATGAAGAAAATAGAAGATCTTATAGAGATATGTTGTTAACGACTAATTCGCTATCAAATTACATATCTGGTGCTATATTATTTGATGAAACAATTAGACAAAAAACTACAGAAGGAAAATCTTTCCCAAAATACTTAAATGAAATCGGAATAATTCCAGGAATTAAAGTTGATACAGGAGCAAAACCATTTTCATGCCATAAGAATGAAAAAATAACTGAAGGTCTGGATAATTTGCCACAAAGAATGGATGAATATAGTAATTTAGGTGCAAAATTTGCTAAATGGCGTGCAGTAATTACCATAGGTGAAGATATTCCTTCTAGCGCATGTATGGTTGCTAATGCACATGCTTTGGCAAGATACGCTAGTATCTGTCAAGCCGTTGATATTGTTCCAATAGTTGAACCAGAAGTATTGATGGATGGATCTCATGATATCAATAAATGCTTTGAAGTCACAAATATAACACAATCTATTTTATTTGAAGCCTTAGATAAACTTAATGTTAATTTTTCTGGAATTATATTAAAACCAAATATGGTTACCTCTGGATCAAGCTGTAAAACTCAATCCAGCGCAGAAGAAATTTCAGAACTAACAATAAAATCTTTAGAAAATAATGTACCAAAAGATGTTCCAGGTATAGCTTTTTTATCAGGCGGACAGTCAGATGAAAGTGCTTCTAATAATTTAAGTTGCATCAATAAAATTAATACCAACCCCTGGAAAATAACATTTTCTTACGGTAGAGCTCTTCAATTAGAAGCTATGAAAAAATGGAGAGGAGACAATAAAAATAATTCTGAAGCTCAAAAGATTATTGGGAATAGAGCCTATCTAAATAGTCTAGCTGCTTCTGGAAAATATAATCTAGAAATGGAGAATAAATAGAAGAAAATATGTATTCAAATATGATTACATTTATATACTTAAAAAAAAATTTATATTATCCCTGTGAAAGCGTAACATAAGATCCTGGCTTAATACCTTTTAGGTCCCATTGATCAATTTTTGTTCTAATTAGTCTTAGAGTAGGAAATCCAACGTTTGCCGTCATTCTTCTTACCTGGCGATTTTTTCCTTCACTAATTGAAATTTCAATCCAAGAAGTAGGGATATTTTTTCTCATCCTAATTGGAGGAGTTCTTTCCCATAGCCAAATTGGTTTTGGTATTATTTTCACAATTGCAGGCTTGGTATTTCCATCTTTAAGATGCACACCTTTTTGAAGACATGTAATAGCTGCCTTACTTATTTTTCCTTCAACTTGAACAATATAAGTTTTCATTTTGTAATATTTTGGATTAGATATTAAATTTTGCAACTTTCCATCATCTGTAAGAATTACTAATCCTTCAGAATCTTTATCGAGCCTACCAACTGGGTAAACGTTTGGTACATCAACATAATCTGACAACGTATTACTATCTCCACTAAATTGGCAAATAATACCAAATGGTTTATTCAACCCAATAAGTTTAGTCATAAACGTTTATACCTGTTTTTTAATTTTCAGAGATTTTTTCCCAGTTTTTAATTTCTTTAAAATGATCACTAATTTTTTTTTCTTGGTTATCCCAAATAGAATATCCGGTTTTCTTATTAATAACAGCATTAGCAGCTTCTTGAGGAGAAGAAAAAGTCAACGTTGGCATAGAATTTATCCAAAGATCCCAAAGACCTAGCGGCTCAGTTTTAATTTCAAACATCGCTAGATCAGTTTTAATTCTATATATAACATTAGGCATTTGATACCCCCTCTATTTCTATTAATAGTTCACTTCTGCAAATATCACCTTGTAATAAAATATATTGATTAGTCCCAAAAAAATTTTCTAATTTCTTTGTTACAATTGAAAGATTTTCTGTTTGATATTTTGTTAAATAGACTCTACATATATTTGAAGGATTACTTTCTAGCTTAGCAAAGGTTTTATAATTTTTTAATGCCTCGTCAAGTTGCTTAGCAACGTCTGATTCATGAACTGATTCATATCCCTTTATACTTGCAGTTCCAGATATCATTATTTTCTTTTGAATATTATCTTTAAAAGAGAAGCTTACAGCTCTTGAAAACATTGGTTTTTCTGAAAAAATATTTTGTGGGTAGTTATATGAACTAACTTGCCTTTCATTCTCTATAACTTCGTAAGTTTCACAAGAAGCTGCTAAAAAATATATTAAAATTTTATTGCCCTCTATGCCAATGACTGTTGCAGCTGGATAATCTGAATTTTTATAAAAATTTCTATATATTTCTTCTCTAGATTCACACAGTAAAGAGTAATTAGTTTTTTTATCTGGGTATGCTTTAAGTAATTCTGGCAAATAATGCCAAATTTTAACAATACGCATACCATTTTCATTTGATATTTTAAAAAAATCTAGGTATTTTTTCTGTATTTCTAATCTAATTTCTTCGTAAGAGCCTTTATTATCAATTATAATTGAGCCAAATAGACAATACTTATTTCTTGATACATCAATATTATTATAAGTACTTCGGTCAACCTTATCTTTAACCTCCCAAATTTCATATAGATTTTTTCCATTAATTGCAGACATACCTACTGACAATATATTGTTTGTGTAATCTATCTTTTTATTAAAAGATATTGCTGTTAAAAGCTTATTCCTTTCTTCTGGTAATTTGTCTGATAAAAAAATGTTTATTGACACAGATGTTCTCTTTATATGATTTTGAGGCTAATTTAGCTATATTATTTATTATATTTTTGTAAATATAAAAAATTTAAGTACATTATAAATTAAATAAAGTTATAATAGTAAAAATTTATTAATTGAACATATGAGATTAAATTAGGAGTTTTATAACATGAATATTAAAGTTATTTTTTCGTTTATCATATTTTTATTACTTTCCGGTTGCTCAACAATTGGTGATTTAAAAGACTGGGCTTTTGATGAAGAAGATGCAGAAGTAGAAGCTGTTATTACAAATGAAAATGAATCTCAATTTGAGTATGTAACTGTTAATATTAAAGATAAAATTGCTGTTAAGGTTGCTGATCCATTGGGACCAAGAGCGACAGGTGTTGGTTGCGCCATGTGGAAAAGCAAAGGTGGTGAAACTGGAAGGTGTGCCTGGAATTCTAAAGGACAATGTTTTTGTCCTGCTCCAGAATAATAATTATTTTATTTTTGATTCTTTGTAAGTAACGTGTTTTCTTACAACTGGGTCAAATTTCTTAATTTCTATTTTATCAGGTGTATTTTTCTTATTTTTAGTAGTTGTATAATAATGCCCTGTTTTTGCAGATGACACTAATTTTATTTTTTCTCTCATATTTTCTTAATATCCTTAAGTACTGTTTCGATACCTTTTTTCTCAATAATTCTCAATCCTTTTCTTGAAATTCTTAATGAAATCCATCTATTTTGAGCTTCTACCCAAAATCTATGCATTTGTAGATTTGGCAAAAATCTTCTCCTTGTTCTATTTTTTGCATGAGAAACGTTATTTCCCGACATTGGCTTCTTACCAGTTACTTCACATATTCTTGACATATTAAACCCAAACCTTTTAAAAAAGAAAAAAGATAACAAATATTTGCTATCTACACAACATTAAATGCAATAATACACTATAATCGCATGCATATGGATAAAATTTTCTTAAAAAACTTACGTTTGTTGACCAGAATTGGGCTATTTGAGTGGGAAAAACAAATAGAGCAAATTATAAGAATAGATTTAGAGGTTGGTTTTGATATTTCGAAGGCTGCTAAAACTGATGATGTAAATCACTCTTTAGACTATAAAGCTCTTTCAAACTGTATTAAGGATTATGTTAGTGATAATAAACACGAACTTATAGAGACACTTATTGAAAATATTGCAAATCTCGTCTTGGTCGAATTTAAAGTTGAATATATTACTCTTTCAATAAGTAAACCTGGTGCTATTCGCGGCTCTGAAGATGTTGGAATAACTATAACAAGAAGTAATTAGTTACCTGCTTAAACTCCTGCCTCCATCCACGTTGATTATTTGACCTGTAATATAATTCGCATCATTAATTAAAAATGCGCATGTTAAAGCTATATCTTGTCTATCACCTTGTCTTTTAAGTGCAGTACTCTCAATAATTTCTTGTTGCTTACTTTCATACTCTTTATTTTCTGGCCACATTACGGAACCTGGAGAAACACCATTAACTCTTATTTCGGGGCCGAATTCTAATGCCAATGATTTAGTAAGCATTTTTAAACCAGCTTTTGCCATAGAATAAATTGAAAATTCATCAAGTGGTCGATCTGCATGAATATCAACAATATTTATTATACAACCTTTATTATTTTTTAAAGATTTATAAAAAAATTTAGAGATAAAAAAAGGCGCTTTAAGATTAACATCATGTAAATCATCCCAATTTTCAAATGTTGTATTCTGAATATTTGTTGGATAAAAAGTAGAAGCATTATTTATCAGAACATCAATACTTGACCATTTTTCATCTAATTTGGAAAATTCTTTTTCATAGCTTGTAAAATCTCTTAAATTTAACTTAATTGAAATTGCCGAGTTTTTTCTAACATCGTTCATATTAGATACCAATTTTTTTGCCGCCTTTTCAGAGCTATTATAATGAATAATTACATCCATTCCCAAAGAATGAAGCTTTAAAGCTGTTGCTTCTCCAAGTCTTTTTCCGGCTCCAGTAATTAGGACAATTTTTGTATTTTTTTGATTCATAAAAACATTATACTTGATAATTAAGCTATTCTGTTAATAAACAAAATATAGGGTACTACGTGGAATTATTAAAGAAAATACATGCAAAAGCTAAACAAGATGGTTATTTAACTTTTGATTGCTATACGGACATATGTTTGTATGAATCACATCTTGGGTATTATAATAATAAACATATTAGTTTTGACCAAAAAAATTCTGACTTTATAACTGCTCCAGAATTATCATCTATATATACAGAGTCTATTATAAATTTTTACCTGCAATGTAAAAAATATAAAAAAATTGACAATATTTTGGAATTTGGTGCGGGCAGCGGAGAAATGGCGTATAACTTCCTAAAAAATATTAAGGATAATGATATTCCAAAAAAATACTACATTTTAGAAAAAAGTAATTATTTAAGGAAGCAGCAAGAAAAAAAAATTAAATTACTCCCGGAAAAATACAAAGATATAGTTGAGTGGATAGATGAGGTAAAAAATATTGAAAATGTTTTTTTATTAGCAAATGAGGTCTTAGATGCAATACCATCAAAAATATTATTTAGAGAAAATAATATTTTTTATGAGAAAGTAATAAAATCTAAAAATAATAAACTTTACTTTTCTAAAATAGATTGTAGTGACCACCTGCAGAAAAAAATTAAAAATATTGAATTGAGGATAGGATCAAGTATACCTAATAATTATATTTTTGAGATAAATACTTTATATGAAAAATTTCTTTCTGATTCAATTAGCGGGGTAAAAAACTTTATTTTTTTAATCATTGACTACGGATATAACGAAAAAGAATTTTATCATCCAGAAAGAACAAAAGGAACTATCCAATTCTATAAGAATCACAAAAAAATATCTGATCCACTTACTGACCAAGGTAATTTTGATATTTCTACAAGTGTTGATTTTTCTAGAGTTAATAGAATTTCTAATTTAAATAATTTACAATTAGTTTCTTACACAACTCAAACCGAATTTCTTCTTAATACAAATATCTTGGAGAATTCTTTAAAAATAAATGATTCAAATAAAAAAAATAATATTCTAAAAACTTTGCTATTACCTTCGGATATGGGAGAAAATTTTAAAATGATGATATTGTGTGATGATGATGATGGTAATTTCAAAATGCCTTTTAAAGATTTTAGGCACAAGTTATGAATGATTTATTTCAAGTAATATTCTTGTCAATAATTCAGGGAATTACTGAGTTTCTTCCTATTTCTAGCTCTGCTCATTTAATTTTAATTCCAAAATTATTTGGTTGGATTGATCAGAATATACTTATTGACGTTTCAATGCATTTTGGTTCTTTATTAGCAGTTATCTTCTACTTTATATTAAATAATCAATATTTCAAAGATTCCAAATCATCGAAACATCATATTGGAATAGGAAAATTATTTATAGGTTCTATGCCAGTATTAATTTTTGGATTCTTGTATCATGATTATATAACTACAAATTTAAGGTCTATAGAAGTTATAGCAATATCTACATTATTGATAGCACTTCTTTTTATATTAACTGAGCTCCTAAGAGATTTTGTTCTTAAAAGGCCAGAAAAAAATATTATAGATATAAGTAATTATGACATGTTATTTATTGGTCTCTTCCAAGCTTTAGCACTAGTACCTGGAACATCAAGATCTGCAATTATAATATTAGGGGCTCTACTTCTTGGTTACAATAAAAAAAGTACAGTTATAATTGCTCTTGTTCTATCTTTCCCAGTTATACTGTTAGCAATGTTATATGAAATATACTCTATTAATTACCATATTCTGGATTACTACACAATTTTAAAAATATTAATTTCAATAATAATATCTTTTTTAATTTCATATGCTGTGATTAAATATTTCATATCGTATATAAATAAAATAGGATTCTATCCATTTATGATATACAGAATATTTTTAGGCTTATTTTTACTTACTTTTTTTACTTAACACTAAATTAATAATATTAATATTAATACTCTCTACCCTTTTTTTTATTTCCTCAACACTAATTGATGACAAATCACCATACTCAATTTTTTCTTTTATTATTTCGTGCAAATCTGTAAATATATTAATTTTTTCTTTTTCATTTATTTTATGAAAATTAAAAAAATGTTGCATCTGATTTAAAAAAATATTTAGCCTTTCAGGTCTTCTAAAAGCGTCTAATCTATTTAAAAAATCAAGTATATTTTTATCATCTAATTTTATTGAAACAAACTTAGCGCCAAATTCATTAAACATAAAATATAAGTCTAAAACTTTTTTTGGGAAACCAAATGATTCAACAAAATCTATAGAAAAACCAACTAATGATAAAAATACATCTTTTTCTATTTTTGTATTTGAAAAATATATAATTTTTTTCTTTAATGGCTCATTACTTATTAGTTCAGGAAAATATTTTTCTGCCACTTTTGAATCTATTAAAACTTGAAAAAATATCCATGGACTCTTTGTATTGAATGATTTTGACAGTTCGCCCCACAAGCGTTCTTTAGATAAAGTCTCTATTTCTTTGGAGTCTACAACTTTTTTCATTTCCTCATATGTTGTTTCATGGATACTAAAATCATATTCTGCAAGTTTTGCACTAAATCTTGCTACTCTAAAAACTCTTAATGGATCTTCACAAAAGGCTTCCGAAACATGCCTTATTATTCTTTTATTTATGTCGCCTATACCATTATAAGGATCTATTAACTCTTCGTTTTCATCTTGGGCTATTGCGTTTATAGTTAAATCTCTTCTAAATAAATCTTGTTCTAATGTAACACTTTTACTTGTGTCAAATTTAAAACCTTTGTGACCTCTATCTATTTTTTTTTCTAGCCTGGCTAATGCATATTCTTCTGATGTTTTAGGGTGAAGAAAAACTGGGAATTGCTTTCCAACTTGCTTGTATCCTAAATCCAATAATTCCTTCTGATTACTATTAACTACAACCCAATCATTTTCCTTAGGTATTAGTCCTAATAATTTGTCTCTGATTGCACCACCAACAAGGTATATTTTCATAGCTTATCTTAATTTGGTTTTATATATGTTGGAATTATAGTTTCTAGATCTGAATAAAAATCATGATCTGATTTACATATACTATCTATTTGACAAGAATTAAAGTTATCAATTGAAAAAGGTTTTCCGGGAACAAACTCCATTATACTAGCTTGAATTTTAGACATAGTTTTTGATAAAGGTATTACCTTAATATTTCTATTTTTTTCTTTAATTACAATTTCCAATATTTCTTTTAAACTATATATTTTTGGGCCGCATAAATTATACTGCTTATTAAAACTCTTTGATTCGTTTATTGATTTAACAACAAAATCTGATAATTCATCAACAAAAATTGGAGCAAATTTAGAATCATGGCAAGCAAGTGGAAATACGAACGGAACAAAGTTTAGTAGATTACTAAATCTTAATATAAAACTATCGTTTTTTCCAAAAATAACCGATGGTTTAAAAATTGTTATATTTGCGAATCTTTTTCCATAAGTCATCAAATAACTTTCAGCCTCACCCTTTGTTCTTAAATAATGACTAGGTCCTTTTGGGTCTGATTTTAAAGCACCCATATGTAAAATTCGTTTTATATTATTAGCTTTACAAACCGTAAGTATAATCCTAACTAGATCACTGTGTGCACTTCTAAAACCTTTTCCACTGTGACCTTTTTCGTTTAAAATACCTATTAAATTAATTAATACATCTGTTTTTTTAGTATGCTTTGTAAGTTCCTCTGCGTTATGAACATCTGCTTCAATTAATACAACATTTGGGTACACAAGTATTTTTTTATTTTTTTCTTTATTTCTGGTAATTATGGTCACATTATTTTTTGTTTTAGCTAAACAATTAATCAAGCTCAGGCCAACAAAGCCCGTACCACCTAATATAGTTATATTCATAACCCGCCCATTTTTTTAAGATTTATTGTATTATCAACTTTTTAACATATAATGTTATTTTATATAACTATACAGCAACTGAAATAATATTAAATGCACATAAAAATAGTAATTTCTTTTCTCTTATTAAATATCTCTATTTGCTCCTCTTATGCTTTAGATATCAAAGAAAGATTCAATGATGCAAATGCACTTATTTTGTCAGAAAATTTTCCAAAAGCTAAAAAAATACTTATAAAGCTTTCAAAAGAAAATCCAGATAATATTCAAATTTCAAATAATATGGCCTACATAGAGGCAAAATTGGGGAATATTGATGAAGCCATTAAAATTCTTAGGAACTCCATAACTAGTAACGAAGATATTGATGTAGTATATAAAAATCTTACTAACTTATATGCATTTCAAGCAAACGTAATATATGAAGAAGCTTTGTCAATAAAAGAACCTAAGAACAATATAAATTTAACACTTCTAGAGAATTTAAAAACTACAAATAAAAAAAAATTTAATCAAGTTAAAAGTGACGATATAAAAAAAATTCCATATATAAATAAAATTGATCCAAAAGATGTTAAAAAATTTATAAATGAATGGGCGAGTTCTTGGCAAAATAAAGATTTTAAGAAATACTTTTCAAGTTACGGGGAAAATTATCATTCATTAAAATTTAAATCTAATAGCGCTTGGAAGAATGATAGAAAAAATAAAATAAAAAATAAAAATAATATTGAGATTAAAATATCTAATATAAAATTTATAAACTACGATAATAAAGACATTCTTGCTCAGTTCACACAATCATATAATTCCGACTCATTTTCTGATGTTGTAAATAAACATTTTACAATTACATTAGTTGGAGAAATTTTTAAGATTACAGGGGAATACACTCTTAAATAATGCGTATTATAATTAATGCCGCACTACTATTAGTTTTACTATCTATGAGTAATTTTTCTTACTCAAACGCTGAACCTTCGTCAAATGAAAAAGCTGAAATAGAATTATTAAGAATTATTGATTTTATGAGAAACGGCAGTAATGAAGATGCCTTACTTAGTGCTGAAAAATTAAGTAAAAATTTTCCTAACTTTAAATTAGGTAAGATTATTTATGCCGATTTATTATCAGCATACTTAAATAAAAAACCTCTGCTAGGAAGTAAGTCTGAGGACAAAGGTTTAAATGATCTAAAGAGTGAAGCAAAAGCAAGAATAAATTTTGATTCTATATACAAGAAAAAAGACCTTCTTCCAAGGTCAATAATTAGTTTAGCTGATAATATAAAGTATGCATTTTTAATTGAATTATCTGAATCTAGATTATATTTAGTAAAAAATAGCAATGGTGTTCCGGAAATTATTGCAGATTTTTATGTATCAATAGGAAAAGCTGGATTTAATAAAAAAATATCAGGTGATAATAAAACTCCAGTAGGTGTCTATAAAGTCACTTCTCAATTAGTAGATGAAGATTTACCAGAACTTTATGGGAGTGGAGCATATCCTATAAATTATCCGAACGCATGGGATAAAAAAAATAAAAAAACTGGCTACGGTATCTGGGTTCATGGAGTGCCTAGGGACGTTTATAGCAGACCTCCTTTGACTAGTGAAGGATGCATTGTTACTAGCAATCACACTTTAAAGAAGCTAGGTAAATATATTTCTGTTGGAGAGACTCCTGTAATTTTAGTTGAAAAAGTGAAATGGATAAAAAGAAATGAATGGCATCAAAATAAAAATAAAGCGATTGAAATTATTAGCTCATGGGAGGAGACTTGGGAAAGCTTGGATCCCCATGCATTTATATCTAAACACTCTATAAATTTTAATAGTGAAAAACATAATTTTGAGCAAAGAGTTGCTCATATTTTAAGGATAATAAAAAATAAAACCTTTATTAAAGTAAAAATTGAAAATTTAAATTTATTTTATTATCCAAAAACCAATGGGCTAATATACTCAGATTTTAGACAACACTATGAAAGTAATAATTTTAGAACCTCTTCTAAAAAGAAATTATTTTGGAAAATAGAAAAAGATGGAGAATGGAGAATTTTATATGAAGATACGTAAATATTAATAAAATAACTTGATTTAATCCTATAATATGTATAATTAAAAAAACTTATTATAATAACTTAGGAGATATTATGTCTGATGCAATATTAACACTTACAGATGAAGAGTTTGAAAGCAAAGTTATAAAATCTAAGAAACCGGTATTAGTTGATTATTGGGCTGAATGGTGTGGTCCATGTAAAATGATAGCCCCTCTTCTTGAGGAAGTTGCAGATGAAATGTCAGATAAAATATTGATTGGCAAATTAAATGTTGATGAAAATTCTCAAACACCTCCAAAATATGGGATTAGAGGCATACCAACTTTAATGTTATTTAAAGATGGAAACGTAGTTGGAACCAAAGTAGGAGCTTTAAGCAAAGCTGATTTAATAAAATTTATTGAAGATAATATTTAAAAAAAATGCTAGACGGAAGTTAATATTAATGTTAACTTTCAATCTCAGTTGCAGACTTATCTCAAAGAAATAAACTCAAGCGTAATTAATCATAGCGCAAAAAAGCATTTTTATATTCTGCAAAAAATCCACAGGTAAATAAAATATGAACTTATCAGAGTTAAAGAAAAAAAGTCCACCCGATTTGCTAACTATGGCTTCGGATATGGGGATAGAAAATATTTCTAGATCTAGAAAACAAGAAGTAATTTTCTCTATTTTAAAATCACATGCTAAAAGTGGAGAAGATATATTCGGTGATGGAGTTCTTGAAATTTTACAAGATGGATTTGGTTTTTTACGATCAGCTAATAGTTCATATTTAGCAGGTCCAGATGATATATATGTTTCCCCTAGTCAAATAAGAAAATTTGGATTGAGAACTGGTGATACAGTATCAGGAAAAATTAGACCTCCAAAAGATACTGAGAGATATTTTGCTATGCTCAAAGTTGATCAAATTAATTATGAAGCTCCTGAGAATGCAAAAAGAAAAATATTATTTGAAAATTTAACTCCATTGCATGCTGAAAAAAGAATTAAATTAGAAAGAGGGAATGGAAGTAGTGAAGATATCACTGCAAGAATAATTGATATATGTGCCCCTATTGGTAAAGGTCAAAGAGGTTTAGTTGTTTCACCCCCAAAAGCAGGTAAGACAATTATGCTGCAAAATATTGCTCAAAGTATAAAAACTAATAACCCTGAATGTCATTTGATTGTTTTATTAATAGACGAAAGACCTGAAGAAGTAACTGAGATGTCACGTATGGTAGATGGTGAAGTTGTTTCAAGTACATTTGATGAGCCCGCAACAAGGCATGTTCAAGTGGCTGAAATGGTTATTGAGAAAGCAAAAAGACTTGTGGAACATAAGAAAGATGTTGTTATTCTCTTGGATTCCATCACAAGATTAGCTAGAGCATACAATACAGTTGCCCCATCATCAGGGAAAGTTCTTACTGGCGGTGTAGATGCTAATGCTCTTCATAGACCTAAAAGATTCTTTGGTGCAGCTAGAAACATCGAGGAAGGCGGTTCTCTTACAATTTTAGCTACAGCTTTAGTTGAAACTGGATCTAAGATGGATGAAGTTATTTATGAAGAATTTAAAGGCACGGGAAATAGTGAAGTTCATTTAGATAGAAAAATAGCAGAAAAAAGAGTGTATCCAGCAATTGCTGTTAATAAATCAGGGACAAGAAGAGAGGAATTACTAACTTCTCCTGAAGAACTTCAAAGAATGTGGATACTAAGAAAATTCATGCACTCAATGGGAGAAACTGAAGCTGTAGAGTTTCTACTTGATAAACTAAAGACAACAAAAACAAATAATGAATTTTTTGAATCTATGAAAAGGTAAATTTATTATTTATTTCTTTTTCGCCTATGTCATGTCTTTTGATTTTTCCTTCCCAAGAAATTTGATTACTTCTGTCATAAGCTTTAGCTTGGGCTATCTGAAGATTAACCCCTAATGCTGTTACAGATATTACTCTACCTCCATTCGTAATAAAATTACAATCTTGTATGCTTGTTCCTGAATGAAAAACTTTTGTACCACTGATCTCGTGATCAAGGCCTTCAATTTTCTTCCCTTTTTCATATAGTCCTGGGTAGCCTTCTGATGCAAGCACTATTGTGCAAGCACTCTCACTTTTCCACTTAATTTCTAAATCATCTAATTTTTTATTTATCGTTGCTAAAAATATTTCAACAATATCACTTTCTAATCTCATCAATATAGCTTGCGCCTCTGGATCTCCTAATCTGCAATTATATTCTAATACGTATGGGACTTGATTTTTATCAATCATTAATCCAGCATAAAGGAATCCCTCGTATTCAATATTTTTCTTTTTTAATTCATTTAAAGTTGGAGTAATAATTTCATTAATTACAACATTAGATATTTTGCTATTTATCAATTTTGTAGGAGAATAAGCACCCATACCACCTGTATTAGGGCCATGGTCACCATTATATAATTTCTTATGATCCTTTGATGAAGCTAATGGTATAACCTTATCTCCTGAAACAAGACAAATAAAACTGGCTTCTTCGCCTCGCAAAAATTCTTCTATTATTATTAATGATGTTTTTATCCCACCTATTTCTCCCGTGAAAAGATCATTTATTAATTTATATGCTTTATCACGATCATCTATAATAAAAACTCCTTTGCCTGCAGCAAGACCATCTGCTTTTATTACAATTGGCATATTCTGCTCTTTCACATATTTAATTGCAGATATTGATTCCTTAAAAGATCTGTGTTTTGCTGTACGCACATTTCCAGAGTTTAAAATATTTTTACAAAAATCTTTTGATCCTTCAAGCTGAGATGCTAATTTATTTGGACCAAATATTTTTAAATTATTTTTATTAAATTCATCTACTATTCCTTCAACAAGTTGTGCTTCGGGGCCAACTATCGTAAGGTCTATATTTTTTTCTTTTGCAATACAAATATAGTCTTTAATTGTAGGATTATCTATTTCAATAAGGCTTACTTTTTCTTCAAGATTGATTCCTGGATTTCCAGGTGTAACGTAAATATTTTTTACTTTATTTGATTGTGATATTTTCCATGCAATTGCATGCTCTCTTCCACCACTACCAATAATTAATAGATTCATATTTAGTGCCTGAAATGCCTTATACCTGTAAATACTAAACTTATTTTTAGTTCGTTAGCTTTATTTATAACCAACTCATCGTTCTGTGAGCCACCTGGCTGTATTATTGCTGATACACCTAATTCTGCTGCTTTTTCAACATTATCAGGAAACGGGAAAAACGCATCTGAAGACATAACTGCATTTTTCAAACTAATGTTCTGCTGTAAAGCTTTTTGTGCAGCAATAAATGTTGAATCGATTCTACTCATTTGACCTGCGCCTATACCCAATGTTTTTCTTTCCTTAGAAAAAACTATAGCGTTTGATTTCACATATTTTGAAACTATCCAAGAAAAATGTAAATCAATTAACTCTTCTGCTGTTGGTATTTTTTTAGAAACAACTTTATAATTTTTTACAATATCTTGTGAAGAATAATCTTCATCTTGTATTAATATTCCATCACTAATACTCTTAATTTGACTAAAATTTTGATTATTTTTTTTCTTGTAGTCAGTAAACTCTATTATTCTAATATTTATTTTTGATTCCGCGTACTTTAAAGCTTTTTTGGAAAATGATGGGGCAATAATTAATTCAACAAACTGATTATCTAGTATTTTTTTTATTATATCTTCATTAATCTCCCTATTAAAAGCTATAACTCCACCAAATGAAGATGTTGGATCTGTATTATATGCTCCCTCATAGGCTTTCATTAGATTGTTATGAGAGCATACTCCACATGGATTCGCGTGTTTCACAATAACGCATGTGGGCTCTTCATAATTAATTACGCATGACAATGCAGAATCGCCATCAGCAATATTATTGAATGATAAGTCTTTTCCTTGGTATTGTTTTGAGTTAACTATACTAATACTTCTTACATCATTATTTTGATATAAAGATGCTTTTTGATGTGGATTTTCACCATATCTTAAACTATTTATTTTTTTCAAAGCTTGGTACTTCGGGAAATCTTCTTTTCCTATCTCTTTTCCTAAATAGTTTGCTATAGAGATGTCGTAATTCGCAACATGCTCAAAAGCTTTTAAAGCCATATTCTTATTTAAGATTTCATTTGATATTAGTTCTGGATCGAAATCGCATATAAATTTCTTATAATCAGATGGGTCAGTAAGTACAGTGCAATTTTCAAAGTTTTTTGAGCCTGCTCTAACCATCGCTGGTCCGCCAATGTCAATATTCTCTATTGCTTCTTCGAAAATTACTTTATCTTGATTTACAATTTTTTCAAATGGATAAAAATTAACAATTAAAACATTTATTCTCTGTAAATTTAAATCATTTAAAATATCTTCATCTTTTTCTCTCGCTAAAAGACCTGCATGTATATTTGGATGGAGAGTTTTCACCCTACCGTCCATAATTTCAGGAAATTTTGTTATTTCTGTAATTGACAAAACAGGAAAATTAAGTTCTTTTAATTTTTTAAATGTTCCTCCAGTAGAAATAATTTGAAAGTTATTTTCTATTAAATATTTTGCTATATCTTTTAAATTATATTTATCAGAGACACTTATCAATGCAAATTTTTTATTTTTAGTCAAATTTAATACCTGTTTCAAAAAACATCATACTGCCTCATTTTTTTTCTCAAAGTTCCTCGACTAATACCAAGTAACTCTGAAGCTTTAGATTGGTTGCCCTTACAATATTTAATCGTTTCTTCTATAAGTGGTTTTTCTACTTCACCTATTACTAAGCTATATACTTTATCAATTGGATATCCATCAATTTTTTTAAAATATTCCTGTACTTCTTGTCTTACAAACTCTCTCAATAATCTTTTTGATTTACTTTGATCCATTTTCTTTTTTAAATTTATTTTCTAAATAATTTATACTGAATCCTCCTTTTTGAAACTCAGAATCTAGAATTAATTTTTTTTGTAAATTTATATTTGTATCGATTCCATCTATAACAATTTCGTTTAATGCATTACTCATTCTTCTGATTGCGGCATCTCTATTATTTCCATATGAAATTAATTTTCCAATCATCGAATCATAATTTGGTGGTACTGAATAACCATTATAAATATGTGTATCCATTCTTACTCCTGGACCTCCAGGCGCATGAAACTGATTAATTGTTCCAGGACAAGGTATAAATGTCTCTGAATTCTCAGCATTTATTCTGCACTCTATTGCGTGCCCTCTTAATTCTACTTGTTCTTGCGTATACCCTACCTTTTCGCCAGAAGCTATCAAAAGTTGTTGCCTCACAATATCTATGCCTGTAATCATTTCTGTAACTGGGTGCTCTACTTGAATTCTTGTATTCATCTCAATGAAATAAAACTCTCCGTCTTGATATAAAAACTCAAAAGTACCTGCTCCAATATAGTCTATCTTCCTGCAAGCATCTGTAACTAATTCACTCATTTTATTTCTAATTTCTAGCGTTATTCCTGGTGCTGGAGCTTCCTCAATAACTTTTTGATGTTTTCTCTGCATTGAACAATCTCTTTCGCCTAAACATATTGCGTTACCGAAATTATCACAAAGAACTTGGAATTCAATATGTCTTGGTTTTTCTAGAAATTTTTCTATGAAAACAGTGTCGTTACCAAATGCTAGTTGCGCTTCATTTTGAGTAAGTGTAATAGATTCTTCAAGATCCTCTTCTTTCTCAACTGTTCTCATTCCTCGCCCACCACCTCCATGAGCTGCTTTAACTAAAACAGGATACCCAACTTCATTTGCTATTTTTTTATTTTCAGAAATATCTTTTGATACTGGTCCTTTTGACCCAGGAATACCAGTTATACCAACATCATTCATTGCTTTCTTTGCGAGAATTTTATCGCCCATTAATTTTATTGTTTCAGATTTTGGACCAACAAAAATAAAATCAGACTTTGTAACTTGTTCCGCAAAATCTGCATTCTCTGATAAAAATCCAAAACCAGGATGAATAGCATCTGAATTTGTTATCTCTGCAGCACTAATTATTGAAGATGGTAATAAATAACTTTCTCTAGAGTCTGCAGGGCCAATACAAACTGATTCGTCAGCTAATCTTACATGCATTAGGTCTCTGTCAACTTCGGAATGAACCGCGACTGTTTTAATACCTAGATCCTTACATGCTCTCAAAATACGTAGTGCAATTTCGCCTCTATTAGCTATCAATAACTTTTTAATCATTTTCTACTCTACTATAAATAAAACTTGATTAAATTCTACTGGCTGACCATTCTC
>ERZ807291.97-NODE-97-length-124059-cov-97.394681_pt1 | contig 124059 bp, 121 predicted proteins | sample MGYA00521257_ERZ807291 | MGnify/ENA primary metagenome ERZ807291 (study PRJEB31413, sample SAMN03169783) | marine metagenome | biome: Marine; feature: Water; material: Subsurface seawater | place: North Sea | collected 2011-04-28 | depth 1 m m ... | reverse complement strand
TTTTTTAAAAATATCAGATGAAAAAACCAATTTTATTAAGTTTACTAACTGTTTTGATTTTAAGTTCTTGTGTTACCAAAAAAGAATACACATCATTAGAAAATAAACATAGAAAAACTCAGGATTTATTAAATACAGCTACTGTGAAATTGAATGCTTGTATTGAAGAAAAAGCATCAGCTGTTGCATTATCAACTGCCTATAAGGATCAGGTAGAAGATTTAAGAAGAACTACTCGTGATTTAATGGTTAGCACAAAAGATTTAACAATATTAACTTCGAAAGGAGCTGATAATTTGGAAAGATCATTAGAAAGTATGAAAGAAAAAGATCTAAAAATTTCAAGATTACAAGATGCCGTTAACAAAAAAGATAGTGTAACCTTCGCTTTAGTAACAAGCCTAAAGAAAGAAATTGGAATAAACGATCCAGATATAGAGGTTAATGTTGAAAAAGGAGTGGTATTTATTTCTCTTTCAGATAAGTTATTATTTAAAAGTGGTAGCTATGTTGTAACTGAAAGAGCAAAAGAAATTCTTGCTAAAGTTGCAACTGTTGTAAATTCAAAACCTGACTTTGAATGCATGGTTGAGGGACATACAGATAGCCAATCTTTTCAAAAAGGAGTTTTATTAGACAATTGGGATTTAAGTGTGAAAAGATCTACATCTATAGTTCGTGTTTTAGAAACATTAGATGTTAATCCTAAAAAATTAATTGCAGCAGGTAGAAGTTTCCATGTTCCTTTAGTGGATAATGAAACGGCAACAAATAGATCAATTAACAGAAGAACTAGAATTGTTATAATGCCAAGTATTGATCAGTTTTATGATATGATTGAAAAAGAAATGAAAAGTATGACTGAATAAGTTTAGTTGCTTTTATTTAAAAAAAGAGGTTTAACATATGCTAAGCCTCTTTTTTTTATCCTATAATTTTAAGTTTTGCAAATCTTAGGAGCAACTTTTTTAATCCCCCATTTTCAAATTTGATTTCTGCCTTTACATCGGCTCCTCTTCCTTCAATGTTAATGACCTCTCCTTTTCCAAATCTAATATGCTCTACAACATTACCAACTACTAGCTTATTGTCAAATAAATTACTCTTATTTGAATTATCTAAAAGTTTCTTAAAGTTACCCTTAGGTTTTGGAGTTACTTTCTTAAACCTAAGCTTATTAAAGCTAGGTTCGTTGTTAGACTTAGTTCTAATTAAAGGTCTAAACTTATTTTCATTTATTGAAGTTAAGATATCTAAATACTCCTCATTTATTTCATCAATAAACCTACTAGGTTCAGAATCGGTTAATTTACCCCATCTGTACCTAGATAGAGCATAAGATAAATAAGCTTCTTTTTCAGCTCTCGTCAAAGCAACATAAAATAATCTCCTCTCCTCCTCTAAGTCATTCCTAGAATTTAAATTCATTGCACTAGGAAAAAGATTTTCCTCTAAACCAACAATATAGACAATAGGGAATTCTAAGCCTTTAGCTAGATGAATTGTCATTAAAGCAACTTTATTAGTGTCTTGATCATCTTTATCTAAATCTGTTGCTAATGCGACATCTTCAAGAAATTCACTTATTGATCCAGTTGATTCAGGAATTTCTTTTTGAATTTCAACAAAATCTTTAATACCATTCAACATTTCTTCGATATTTTGAATCTTTGCTTGGTCTTCAATTGAGGTTAAAGCACTATACGTTTTAATGATTCCTGTATCGTTTACAACCTCATTTGCAATATCAAAAGCATTTTTAGTTTTTGCTGAAATTTTAAAAGTTTCAATAATATTGATGAAGTTTATAATTTTTAATTTTATACCTGAACTAATATTTACATCTGATTTATCTAATTCTTTACATAAATTATAAAGAGATATATTTAAGTTATTTGCAGCTATAACTAATTTATTAATTGTTGTCTGACCAATACCTCTAGTCGGAAAATTGATAACTCTTTTAAAAGCTTCTTCATCATTTTCGTTTATAATTAAACGTAAATATGCCAAAACATCTTTTATTTCCTTTCTCTGATAAAATGAAAGTCCCCCATATACTCTGTATGGAATATTTCTTTTTCTTAGAGAATCTTCAAAAGCTCTGGATTGAGCATTAGTTCTATATAAAATTGCAAAATCTTTATTTTGTAACTGTTTAGAGTTTTTATTTTCAAATATAGAACTTGCTACAAATCTCCCTTCTTCACCATCAGTTAATAGTCTATTTACTTTAATCTTACTACCTTCATCATTATCAGTCCAAACAACCTTCTCTAATCTTTTTTGATTCTTTTCAATTAAGCTATTAGCAGCTTTCACTATGTTCTTAGTAGATCTGTAGTTTTGCTCTAATTTAAATAATTTAACATCATCGTAATCTTTTTGAAAATTTAATATGTTGTTAATATTAGCACCCCTAAATCCATAAATACTTTGCGCATCATCCCCTACAACACAAATATTTTGAAACTTATCAGAAAGGGCTTTCACAATTAAATATTGTGAGTGATTTGTATCTTGATACTCATCTACCAAAACATACCTAAACATATTTTGATACTTTGATAAAACTTCTGGAAATCTGGATAGTAACTCATTTGTTTTTAGAAGTAAATCATCAAAATCCATTGCTCCAGATTTAAAACACCTGTTAACATACTCAGAGTATATATCTATAAGTCTGGGTCTACGGGCTTGTCTATCTGCCTCTATTAATTCATTATTTGAGTTGTATGCTTTTACAGTGATAAGACTGTTTTTATAGCTAGAGATTCTAGAGTATATCTGCTTATATTTATAAATCTCTTTGTCGAGATTTAACTCTGATATTATAGAAGAAACAAGTTTTTGGGAATCTTGAGTATCGTAAATAGTAAAATTAGAGGGGTAACCTAATTTATCTGCTTCAATTCTTAATATTTTAGCAAATACAGAATGAAAAGTTCCTATCCATAAATTTTTAGATTCATTATCTTCTAGCATAGAAGATATTCTTTCTTTCATTTCTTTCGCTGCTTTGTTAGTAAAAGTTAGAGCTAAAATATTAAAAGCATCTACCCCTTTACTCATTAAATAAGCAATTTTATAAGTTAAAACTCTGGTTTTTCCAGAACCAGCACCAGCAATAACGATCATTGGCCCATCTGTCTGAAGTGTAGGTTCTAATTGAGAAGGATTTAAATTCTGTAGTAAGTTATTCAATTATTAAAATTTAAAAGTGAAATTAGATAATGTAATGGATATTATAATAATATATATCTAATAATTATGAACAATTTAATATCCATATTAATTACAGAAATCAGCTAAAAAATATTATTTTTATTTAAATGAATTCTAATTTACTAAATACACCTATTGATTATTTAAAAGGACTAGGTGCTAATAGATCTGAGATAATAAAAAAAGAATTAAAGATCTTTGATTATAAAGGTTTGGTAAATCTATTTCCTAACAGATACATTGATAAGTCTAAATATTATAAAATCAAAGAACTCCCTAATTTTAGCTGTGATGTTCAAATAATAGGAGAAATTTCAAATATTAGTGAAATAGGCATAGGAAGAAAAAAAAGGTTAGTAGCACATTTCAACGATGGAGAAAAAGAAATTGAACTAGTATGGTTTAAATCTGTAAAATGGTTAAAGAAGAGTTTACTCCTAAATACTAAATACATAGCATTTGGAAAATTAAATTTTTTCGCTAACAAAGTATCTATTCCTCATCCAGAACTTGAATTATACAATACAGAAAATATAAGTCAAAGATTAAAACTTCAACCAATCTATCCTTCTACAGAAAATCTTGTAAAAAAAGGTATCAGCAATAAAGTCATTTCTAAGCTAGTAAAGTCTTTGCTATTTGATGTAAAATTAAAGTTTAAAGAAACTCTTCCTGATTATTTAATTGAAGAATTAAAGTTATTAGATAAAAATAGTTCTATCTACAATGTACACTTCCCAGAAAATAATGAATTATTATCAGAAGCAATAAGAAGATTAAAATTCGAAGAATTATTATATCTACAAATTCAACTATTAAAAAAAAATATAAATAGAAAAGATAAAATCAAGGGATATAACTTTAATATAGTTGGAAATAATTTTAATAAATTTTATAATAAAATCCTTCCCTTTGAATTAACAAGTGCTCAAAAAAAGGTTTTAAAAGAAATTAGAAATGACCTTGGTAGTAATGCACAGATGAATAGACTATTACAAGGAGATGTAGGGTCAGGAAAAACCATAATAGCATTTATGACCATTTTAATAGCGCTAGATAATGGATTTCAAGCTTGTTTAATGGCACCAACTGAAATTTTGTCAGTACAACATTATGAAGGTTTTATTGAAATGTCTAAATTACTAAATATCAATATATTAATACTAACAGGTTCAACAAAAGCTTCAGAAAAAAAAGAGATATATAAAGCCTTAGAACTAGGTGAAATTGATATTATCATTGGAACTCATTCTCTCATTCAAGACAAGGTTGTTTTTAAAAATTTAGGCCTCGCTATAATTGATGAGCAACATAAATTTGGAGTAGCGCAAAGAAGTAAGCTTTGGGCAAAAAGTAGTACTCCTCCACACATACTAATTATGACAGCTACCCCAATCCCAAGAACATTAGCAATGAGCGCTTATGGAGATCTTGACATATCACTAATTGATGAGCTACCCCCAGGAAGACGTGAAATTACCACTGTACATAGATATGACAGTAATAGATTGAGTGTATTTAAGTTTATTAAAGACCAAATTAATGAAGGTAGACAGATATATATTGTATATCCATTAATTGAAGAAAGTAAAAATATGGACTTAAAAGACCTTATGGATGGATACGAAAGTCTTACTAGAGAATTTGAAAAGCCTAAATACCAAATATCTATAGTTCACGGAAGAATGAAAACTCAGGATAAAGAATATGAAATGAAAAGATTTGAAAATAAAGAAACTCAAATACTCATAGCCACTACAGTAATTGAAGTGGGTGTAAATATTCCAAATGCTTCTGTAATGGTTATTGAAAGTTCAGAAAGATTCGGCTTATCTCAACTACACCAATTGAGAGGCCGAGTAGGAAGGGGAATTCATAAAAGTTACTGCATATTAATGTCTGGAAACAAACTAAGTAATCAAAGCAAGCTAAGACTCAAAACAATGACACAAACTAATAATGGGTTTTTAATAGCAGAAAAAGACTTAGAAATTAGAGGCCCAGGAGATATTATGGGAACACAACAAAGCGGAGTTATAGATCTTAAAATAGCAGATCTAGTCTCTGACCAAAAAATATTAACTTATGCAAGAAAATTTGCAAAGGAAATTTTAGATGATGACAAAAACCTCTCTAAAGAAAAAAATTGCAATCTTTTAAACACCTACAACCATCTTGTTAAAAATAAAGACCTGTGGAGTTATATTGGCTAATTAATCTGCATCTCTTTAATTGTTCTGTCAAACTCCTTTTTAAATTCAATGTATTTTTCACCTGTTGCAGGTCCATTAAATCCAGTATGTATTTTAATTACCTGCTTATTTCTGTCTAAAAAAATAGTAGTTGGATATGAAATTATTTTACTAAGCATTGGGAATTTCTCTGATGCTTTTTCTTTATCTGAACTTCCGTACTGCGCTAATAAAATTGGATAATTAATTTTAAGCTCTTTTTTTAATTTCAAAATACTCTTTAGTGCTCTTTCTTTAGTTTTTGCATATTCAAAAGCAAGAGCAACAAACTCAATATCTTTTAAATCATTCTTTTTAATATAATCGACATAAAACTTAGATTCATCAAGACAATTAGGACACCAACTACCCATAAATTGTATAACCATAAACTTACCATCATAAAAGTTGTCATTTATTGAAATTAATTCACTTGCGGTATTTTCAAAAGAAAAATCAAACTTTTGGTTATTTTTTTTTAAAGAGGTTAAAGTATATTCATCAGCTAGTTCAAAATCATTATCTAAAACACCTTCTATTATCGTTTTAGAGTGGTTTCCAGCGTATAAAATCCCTTTAATCGAATCATTACTAAGTTTAGCTTCCAAAAGGTAAGCTCTGGCCCCATTAAAGGTTGATAAAACAATATTACCGTTTTTATAACCACCCTGCATATATCCATAATCCCCAGTAGTTGTTCTGAATGTAGCTCCAATCTCATTCTGCCCAATTGAATTAAACAAACCGATTGAAGCAGACGCATTGTCCTCATTTGGATTAAAAATAAACTTCCATGTATTTGAGATTAATTTTTTATTCTCTTCAAAATCAATATTAAATCGTTTCTTACTTTTATAAGAGCTAAAAGGTACATACCTATCCAAACTTTCAATAACAAAAACACCCTCAATTTTGTTATCATTTAAAACTCCTTTAATATACCCTTCAAATACTTTTGAATTTATAAAAATTGAATCCCGCGAATACTCGATCGAAAACTCTACTAATTCTGATGAATTTTTCACAACAAGTACACTATCATTAATAACAGAAAAGTTAAATGGCAGATATTTATCTTTTTCAATCTCAAGATTACCTATATAATTTGTCAATTTTAATTTGTTATTAATTTCTGATTTACAGGATATTAAAGAAATAAAACTAATTATAAAAATAATATATCGCATTGTTATTTTTATTTTAAAGATCATAAAAAAACTTATTATTAAAAAAACTTATTCAATTTCATTACAAACTTAGTATTATTATATTTGTATTCATAAATAGAAATAATGAAAATATCTTACAACTGGATAAAGCAATTTATTAATCTCAAAGATAATAGTGATGAGACATCAAAACTACTAACAGAGCTTGGACTTGAGGTTGAAGGTATTTCTAAATTTGAATCTATAAAAGGTGGATTAAACAATGTAGTTATCGGTAAAGTTATTACTTGTGAAAAACATCCAAATGCTGATAGACTAAAAGTAACTACAGTTGATGTAGGTGAAAATGAGAATGTTCAAATTGTTTGTGGGGCTCCCAATGTTGAATCTGGACAAACAGTAGCCGTTGCTATGATTGGAGCTAAACTCTATTTTAATGATGACGAAATAACAATCAAGAAAAGTAAAATAAGGGGAGAGAATAGTGAGGGAATGATATGCGCTGAAGATGAACTAGGATTAGGGAATTCTCATGATGGAATTATTGTCTTTGAAAAAGAACATAATCCCGGAACTTTAATAAATAAAATATATAATATTGAAAATGATGAAGTTTTTGATATAGGCTTGACTCCAAATAGAGCTGACGCAATGAGTCACCTTGGTGTGGCAAGAGATTTAAAAGTTGGGTTAATTCAAAAAGGAATTAAATTAGAGCTAATAACTCCGTCTGTTAGTGATTTTAACATTGACAATAGAGCCATTAATTTAAAGTTAGATGTTAAAGATTCCAAAAAAGCACCTAGATACTGTGGTATAGTTATTAATAACATTAAAGTCAATGAGTCTCCAGAATGGTTAAAAAATAGACTAAAATCAATTGACATTACCCCTATCAATAATGTTGTTGATATTACAAATTACGTATTGCACGATTTAGGACAACCATTACATGCTTTTGACTACGAAAGTATTGTGGATGACAAAATTCAGGTTACAACTTTAAAAAAAGGTACAAAGTTTACAACTTTAGATGGTGTTGAGAGAGAACTAACTGACACCGACTTAATGATTTGTAGTGGAAATAAACCTCTTTGTATGGCTGGAATTTACGGAGGTGAAAACTCTGGGGTTAACCAATCAACAAAATCAATTTTATTAGAAAGTGCATACTTTGATCCGATAACGATAAGAAAATCAGCAAAGCATCATGGCTTCAATACTGATGCTTCTTATAGATTTGAAAGAGGAATTGATCCTAATATCACAAAATACGCCTTAAAAAGAGCTGCTATATTGATTAAAGACATTTGTGGTGGAATTATTTCAAGTGAAATTGAAGATTTATATCCTCAAAAATTGGATGATTTTGAAGTACTTTTGAATTACGATCAAATTGATAAATTAATTGGCCAAAAGATTGATCACGAAACTATAAAAGAAATTTTAACCTCATTAGATATAAAAATTAACAGTATTACAGAAACTCGCTTAGGATTAAGCATTCCTTATTACAGAAATGATGTTCAAAGAGAAGCAGATGTTATTGAAGAGATATTACGTGTTTTTGGCTATAACAACATAAAATCAACACACAAGCTTAACTCTTCTATAAATGATATAAAACTTTTTTCAGAACATAATGTCCAAAATTCAATAAGTGAAATATTAATATCTCAAGGTTATTATGAGATAATGACAAACTCTCTAACCTCACCTGCACATAGCAGTTTAAGTAATGATGACCACTCTGATAACGATATAGAAATATTAAATTCATTAAGTTTAGATCTTTCTGTTCTAAGACAAAATATGTTATTTTCAGGTCTGGAAGTTACCTCACATAATATAAATAGAAAGCAGTCTGACTTAAAACTATTTGAATTCGGTAAAACTTACAAAATAATTGAAGAAAATAGGGTTGAAGCTAAAAAATTATCTCTTTACATAACTGGTGACCTATTTAAGAAAAATTGGAATTCAGATAAAATTAAATCTGACTATTATTACACTAAAGGTATTGTTAAGTCCTTACTTGACAGATTAGCAATTAAAAACACTATTTCAAAACCAACCACACTTTCTAACTTAAAAGAAGGTGAATCATTATTTTTAGGCAAAAAAGAAATAGTTACCTATGGTTCAGTTAAAAAAGAGATTTTAGATAGCTTTAATATTGATCAAGAGGTCTTTTATGTAGAATTCAAATGGGATACAATTATATCCATGACTAGCTACAAACCAATTCATGTAAATGAAATACCTAAATACCCTGAGGTAAGCAGGGATTTATCAATTTTAATTGACAAAAATATCGATTTTGCATCAATTTTCAACTCTTGTATTAAAATTGATAAAAAATTAATTAAAGATATTAGTCTATTTGATGTATACGAAGGGAATAAACTACCAGCTAACAAAAAAAGCTATGGCATAAGCCTTGCTATTTCTAGTAGTGATAAAACCTTATCCGATAAAGAAATAGATAATATTATGGGTAAAGTTATAAAAAACTTAAATTCAAATTTTGGTGCTGAGTTAAGAAATTAATTGTTGTACATCCTATTTCTTAAATCTCTAATTTTTGCATCTTGCATATACTCGTCAAATTTCATATATCTGTCTATAATCCCATTTGGAGTAAGCTCCACTACCCTATTTGCAATGGATTGAGCAAATTGATGGTCGTGTGTTGTAAATAAAACAGTTCCTTTAAATTTACTTAGCGAGTTATTAAATGCTGTTATACTTTCTAAATCAAGATGATTTGTAGGTTCATTCAACATCAAAACATTTGCTCTAAACATCATCATTCTTGACAACATACATCTAACTTTCTCTCCACCAGATAATACGTTACATTTTTTCAAAGCCTCTTCTCCACTAAATACCATTTTACCTAAAAAACCCCTTAAATAAACTTCTTCACGTTCTTCTTCAGTTGTAGCCCATTCTCTTAGCCACTCAACTAAACTCAAGTCCTTGTTAAAGAACTCATGATTGTCAATAGGTAAATATGACTGAGAAGTAGTAATACCCCAGCTAAACTTACCTGAACATTTGTTTTCATTTGAATTAATTATTTCATAAAAAGCCGTAGTAGCTCTAGAATCTTTTGAAAAAACAACAACCTTGTCTCCTTTTGTAATATTTAAATCTATTTTGTCAAAAAGTTTTACATTATCTAAAGTAAATGAGAGATTTTCAATATTTAAGATTTGATCTCCCGCAACTCTGTCCCTTTCAAATATAATAGCTGGATACCTTCTACTAGAAGGTTTAATCTCTTCAATATTTAACTTTTCGATCATTTTTTTTCTACTAGTAGCCTGTTTACTTTTAGCAACATTTGCGCTAAACCTTGCAATAAACTCTTGTAATTCCTTCTTTTTTTCCTCTGCTTTTTTATTTTGTTGTGTACGTTGGCGTAATGCTAATTGAGAAGATTCATACCAAAAAGTATAATTTCCTGAATAATGTGATATTTTATTAAAATCAATATCAGAAATATGAGTACAAACCGAATCTAAGAAATGCCTATCGTGAGAAACAACAATAATACAGTTGTCAAAATTTGCTAGGAAATTTTCTAACCACAATATAGTTTCATAATCTAAATCATTAGTAGGTTCATCCATGATTAAAACATCTGGGTTACCGAACAAAGATTGAGCTAATAAAATTCTGACTTTTAGCTTTGCATCTACATCTTTCATTAAGGTGTAATGAAGATTTTCTAAAATACCGAGATTCGACAGTAAAGCTGCAGCTGAACTTTCAGCATTCCATCCATCCATTTCTTCAAATTGTTGTTGCAATACACCGATTTTATCTGCATTTGCATCATTGTAATCTGCATACAACTTATCCATCTCAGTTTTAACTTCGTACAAAGGCTTATTTCCTATGATTACAGTATCTAAAACATTCTTGTCATCATATATATTATGATTCTGTTCTAAAACAGACATTCTTTTTCCTGGTTCTAAATGAACATTTCCTGATGTAGGATCTAACTTTCCAGCTAATATCTTTAAAAAGGTAGATTTTCCGGAACCATTAGCTCCAATAATTCCATAACAATTTCCATTATTAAAGGATGTGTTTACATCGTCAAACAATATTCTTTTACCAAACTGAACAGAAAGATTAGAAACAGATAACATATATTATTAATTTATTTTTGCAAAAATATAAAATCTAATCTCTAAATACTCAATCTTCTTATATTAAATAGATTTAATTTAACAGGTAATTAACACAAATAAATATTTTTGATATATATTTTTGAATAATTGTTTTATTGAAATGAAAAATATTTTAATTTTTTTATCATTATTTATTCTACTAAATGGATGCAAAGACCATACAGAAATGTGTCATAGTTATGTTGGTGGTGAAATTATAAACCCTACAGGCAATAAACTAACTATTTTTAAATCAAACAGTATAATTGACACAATTAGATTAGACTCTAACAATAGATTTTTAACTAAAATTGAATCAACAGAATCTGGTTTTTATGGATTTTCTCATGGAAATGAATATCAATTAATTTTATTAGAACCAAAGGACAGTATTACTATTAGAGTAAACACATTAGATTTTGATGAATCTTTATCATTTAGTGGAGTTGGCTCAAAGAAAAACAATTACTTGGTTAGCTTATTTACAAAATATGAAAATTCCAAAAGCAATAGATCTAAATTATATAAACTTGATCCAATTGAATTTAAAAAAACTATTGATTCATTGCAACTTAATGAAATCAAACAATTGAACAAGTTTAGTTCGGGAGCAACTACACCTTCTAAATTATTTAAACAGGTTGCCTTAAGTACGGTGAATTATATTTTTGATTCTAAGAAAGAGGCTTATCGTTTTATAGATTTTAATAATTCTGAAAAAAAATATCCAGAAAATTTTTATGACTTTAGAAAAAATATTGATTACAACGACTCTTTATTTGAAGAATTCTACCAATATTATAATTTTTTGTTTCCACACTTCGATAATTTAGCTTATGAGAAGTTTATAAAACTGTATAACAAAAGGTCATTTACCAAGGACAATATTGATTACAATTTAATAAAATTAGAACTAATTGATAGCCTTGTTGCAAATAGAGAGATAAAATCCAGATTAACTTCGTTTATAACCAGGAAATTTTTATCCTTTAGCAAAACACAAGATGAAGCAACATTAATATACAATTATTATTTGGAGATAAATAAAACTAAGGATAACGACTCCAAAAACTATCAACAAAAAAGAGTGATTAATCTTTATAATAATTTAAAAAAGTTAAAGAAAGGAAATAAACTCCCAATTATTGAACTAATTAATACAAGCAAAAGTTCTATTAATATTAATAAGCTTATTAATAACAAAACTATAATTTATTTTTGGAGTAAAAACTCTAAAAATTCTTATAAATATAGTCATAACAAAGTTAAAGATCTTAAAAAAAATCATCCTGATATAGACTTTATTTCTGTGAATATTGATAAAATTAGTACTGAAAAATGGCTCAGTAAATTAAAAACTAATGCAAGTTACTGTACATGCATAGATTGCAAGACCGATGTTGCTGCTAATGAATTTAAATTACGTAATGTAGATATAGCCAAAATGCTTTTAGGCATACAATATATTAGAAAAACAATTGTAGTAGATTCTAATATGAATATAATTGAATCAAATGTAAATTTGTTTAGTGATAACTTAGATGAAATTATTGATTAATTTCCTTTTTTATAATCACTCAGAAATTTTTCCAATCCAATATCTGTTAAAGGATGTTTTAACAATCCTGCAATTGAACTTAAAGGACCTGTCATTACATCAGCCCCTAATTTTGCACAATCAATTACGTGCATTGTGTGTCTAACTGAAGCTGCCAGAATTTTTGTGGAAAATCCATAATTATCATAAATTAGTCTTATTTCAGCAATCAGATTCAAACCATCTGTAGAAATATCATCTAGTCTTCCTATAAATGGAGAAACATAAGTAGCGCCAGCTTTGGCCGCTAATAATGCTTGTCCTGCAGAAAACACTAAGGTTACATTAGTTTTAATTCCTTTATCACTAAAATATTTCGCCGCTTTAACTCCATCCTTAATCATCGGTAACTTAACTACAATCTGGCTATGTAAATTAGCTAACTCTGTTCCCTCAAGGACCATATTATCAAAATCTGTTGCAATAACTTCTGCTGAAACATCACCATTAACAATTTCACATATATCTTTGTAATGTTGCAAGATATTATCTCTACCGGTAATTCCTTCTTTTGCCATTAAAGACGGATTTGTAGTAACTCCATCTAAAACACCTAGGTTTTGAGCTTCTTTAATTTGATTTAAATTTGCTGTGTCTATAAAAAATTTCATTTGTTTAATTAATTTTTATCTAAGCTACAATAAATTAAGATTTAAAAATTATAATCAAAATAAATATATTAACATAATAAGAAAATCTATTAATAACTTTTCATTATTAAATTTTCAAAATATTTTTGAGGTAAAAGTAGTTTTAAATAAGGAGCTATTTTCTCAAGAAAAGAACCTACAATGTATTTCTTTTTTGGGTTTTTAGAATTAATTATTTTAAAAATCAACTTAGCAATTAATTTAGGGTCTGCTCCTCCACTAACGTGATTATTCATTAAAGTTAGAGCTTTAGAATAATTCAAATGATAGGGGGAATTTTTCTCAGATGATGCGTGGTATCTTCTAGATGCAATATTAGTAGAAAATTCACCAGGGGCTAAAGTGACAACTTTTATATTAAATGGTTTAGTTTCCATATTTAAGGTTTCAGACACTAAATCCAAAGCAGCTTTACTTGCGCTGTACACAGACCTGTAGGGAGTACCTACGTAAGCTGCAAGAGACGTAATATTGATAATTAGACCTCTTTTTTTGGATCGCATGAGAGGTAAAACTTTTTTAATAATATTAAGAGGACCAAAAAAATTTGTATTAAAATTATTTTTAATTTCTATTTCTGGAATTTCTTCTAAAGGGCCTGTAATACCTACTCCAGCATTATTAATTAAAACATCTAAAACACCTTCTATTTTAATTATTTTATCAATACATAATTTAATGCTATCCGCATTATTAACATCTAAGTCAAATAATTGAAATTTGGAATCTAAATATTTAGAAGGATTTCTACTTGTACCATAAACTTTAAAATCTTTTGTGCATAAAAAGTCACCAATTGCTTTTCCAATTCCAGAGGATGCACCTGTGATTAATATTACTTTTGACATCTGGTAAAAATTATAAGAGAATAAAAAAAAAGGCAAGCTACCTACATCACACTGCTACAACCGTGTACCTTTGCTGTGTTCCCACTCTGGAGGATTAAACAGGAGCTAGTTGTGTAGGACTTGCCGTTGTAAATATACAAATGATTTATAATAGGTTAAGATTTTTTTAAGTTAATTTAAATAAATAAATTGCCATTATTCTAATGACTATGAGTTTCAAAATATTTCAAAATATTGTATTACTTTTTTTAGTTGGTTGTGGTAATGTTGATAATTCTAATTTAGACATCACATCTAACAAAAAAAATAAGATGAAACTTGATGAAACATTTATTTTATCAATCAATGAGGTATTTGACTCTATTAAAATTCACAATAGAGATAAAATAATTTATGAAACTAAAAAAAATGATTCACAAAGTATACATATTGAACTTGACAAGTTTAGATTAGGAAAAAACAATATCAAAGTTATCTCTTATTACAAAAATAACATTAAATCAAAAGATATTAATTTTATCATTTTAAATGATCAAACTCCAGTTCTATACACCTACAAGATAATTAACACATACCCACATAAAATTAATGCCTATACTCAGGGATTAGAATTTAATGAGGGATATTTATATGAAAGTACTGGAAAATACGGGAAATCTAAGTTAAAAAAAGTCATTCTTAAAACTGGAGACTCTTTTAAAGAAGTTAGTTTATCAAATAAGTACTTTGCTGAAGGATTAACTATTATAGATGATAAAATAATTCAACTTACCTGGAAAGAAAATATCGGACTTATTTATGACTTAAACACACTAGAGTTAATCGACGATTTTCAATATAACAAAAGTAAAGAAGGTTGGGGGTTGTGTAATAATAAAAATAAAATATTTAAAAGTGATGGAACTGAAAATATTTGGATATTAGATTCAATCACATTTGAAGAGATTGATAATTTTCAAGTTTACACCAATAAAGGAAAAGTAAATGGCTTAAACGAATTAGAGTGGGTTAATGGAAAAATTTATGCAAACCGTTACGGGTTTAATGGGGTAGCAATTATCAATCCTGATAATGGTGCTGTTGATGGAGTAATTGATCTTTCAGGTTTAAGAGAAAAAGTACTAAGACATGATAATTTAGATGTTTTAAATGGTATTGCATACAACAAAGTAAGTAAAACCTTATTTGTTACAGGAAAAATGTGGAATAAGATATTTGAAATAGAAATACTAAAGAAATAAAATGAAAAAGTTATTCTCCTTATTTTTAAATATTATTATTATAGTTTTTTGGAGTTCATGTAGAGACGATTTTAATTTTAATGTCACTGAAACTCAATTAAACTTTTCAAAAGATACGGTCTATTTAGATACTGTTTTTACAAATATAGGATCAAGCACATATAATCTAAAGGTTTACAATAATTCAAATGAAAATATTTTAATTCCTAGCATAAATCTTGAAAACGGTCAAAACTCTTATTATAGATTAAATGTGGATGGTTTATATGGTAATCAAAATAATTCTAATAATTACTTTGAAAATATTGAGTTACTCGCAAAAGATAGTTTGTTTGTTTTTATTGAAACCACTATAGATATTACTAATTTTCCAAATGAATCCAACCAATTTTTATATACAGATAAAATAAAATTTAATACGGGATACAATTCACAAACAGTTGACCTAATAACATTAGTTAAAGATGCGGTTTTTATTTATCCAAACAAATATACTGATAGTGACACTGGAGAAGTAATTATTGAAACATTAAATTTCGATATAAACAATGATGGTATTTCAGACGAAACTAATATTCAAGGAAGATTTTTATCTGAAAATGAATTAAATTTTACTAATGAAAAACCATATGTTATATATGGATATGCTGGAGTTGCAAATAACAACATCTTATCAATTGATAAAGGAGCAAGGGTTCATTTTCACTCTAACTCAGGAATAATAGTTACTAGTGGTGGATCGATACAAGTTAATGGCGAGTATAGTCAAGATCAAGAAACCTTAGAAAATGAAGTTATTTTTGAAGGTGATAGACTTGAAAGTAGCTTTGAAAATATTCCCGGTCAATGGGGTACTATTTGGCTATTTAGTGGGAGTGTTAATAATATTATAAATTACTCAACGATAAAAAATTCAACTATAGGTATTTACACCGAAGATCAGTTAAATACTAACAACAATCAACTAATTATTAATAATTCTAAAATATACAATTCTAGTAATTTTGGAATTTTTGCAAAATCATCATCTGTTACAGCTAGTAATTTAGTTATTAATAAAAGTGGGCAATCTTCATTTGCCGCTACTTACGGGGGAGAATATGACTTAACTCACTGTACAATAACAAATTTTTGGAATAATAGCTTTAGACAATTCCCTAGTTTATTAATAACTAATTATTGGATTGATAGTGACGGGGAAATATTAAATAATTCAAACCTAAATTTCAACATTAGCAATAGTATAATTAGCGGAAATGAAAATATTGAGTTTTTAGTTGAACAATATGACGATACTAATCTGAATTTTAAATTTAAAAATTGTATGATTAAATTTAATGACTTCAATGATATATTCACGGGACAAGGCAATTATAATTTTTCCAATTTAGAAAAATATGAAAACATATTTTTAAACCTTAATGCTGATTTTAAAAATGAATACAATAATGAACTATTTATTTTACAGAATTCTGAAGTTATTAATTTAGCAGATGAAATCTTGGCAGCTATATATCCATTAGATATACTAAACATCAACAGAGAAAATTCACCTGATTTAGGAGCCTATCAACACATTACAATTAATGATTAATTTATTTTGAAAACAAAGGGTATTTACTCATCATAGAATTAACTTCTTTTCCGATTTCATTTAATTTAATTTCATTACCACAATTTACAATTGCCTGATCAATAAAATCTACAATTTTAATCATATCATTAGCATCTAAACCTCTAGTTGTCACAGCAGCAGTCCCTATTCTTATCCCAGATGTTACAAATGGTGACTTATCATCAAAAGGTACCATGTTTTTATTTACCGTAATATCAGCAATTCCTAGAGCATATTCGGCTGACTTTCCATCAATAGCCTTATTTCTAAGATCTATTAACATCATGTGATTATCTGTTCCATTAGAAATAATATTGTAGCCTTTTTTCATGAATTCATCGGCCATTACTTGGGCATTTTTTTTAACATTTAAAATATAGTACATAAAATCATCTTGTAGAGCCTCCTCAAAAGCTATAGCCTTAGCAGCAATAACATGCTCAAGTGGTCCTCCTTGATTACCGGGAAAAATTGCTAAATCCAGTAATGAAGACATTTTTTTTAATTTTCCGCTTTTAAATTTAATTCCAAAAGGATTTTCAAAATCCTCTCCCATTAATATTAAACCACCCCTTGGACCTCTTAATGTCTTATGAGTTGTAGTAGTTACGATGTGACAAAAAGGAACAGGGTCATTCAAAATTCCTTTAGCTATTAAAGCTGACGGATGAGAAATATCTCCTAATAATAAAGCATTTACACTATCTGCAATCTCTCTAAACCTCTTATAATCTATATCCCTTGAGTAAGCTGAAGCACCAGCTATTATCATCTTTGGTTTTTCCCTTGTAGCAATTTCTTGTATCTTATCGTAGTTTAAAATTCCAGTTTCTTTTTCTACTCCGTAAAAAACAGGATTGTATAATTGTCCAGAAAAATTAACTGAAGAACCATGTGTTAAATGCCCTCCATGAGATAGATCAAAACCTAAGATTTTATCTCCAATATTTAAACAAGCAAAAAAGACAGCAGAATTAGCTTGACTTCCAGAGTGAGGTTGTACATTAGCCCAACAAGCACCAAAAAGTTTTTTCGCCCTCTCTATAGCTAATAACTCAATTTTATCCACTACTTCACAACCTCCATAATATCTCTTTCCAGGATAACCTTCAGCGTATTTATTTGTTAAGACAGAGCCAGTCGCTTTCATGACATTATCACTTGTGAAGTTTTCTGAGGCAATTAATTCAATACCTTCTATTTGCCTAGTTTTTTCTTCTTTGATTAAATCAAAGATTATTTGATCTTTTGACATGTATTAGTTAATTAATATTTATTGTTCAAAAATAAACAAATGGGAGGTTTAACAATGCAAAAAAGATATATTTGGTATCTTAGTTATTAAAAACTAATTAACAATAACTAGTTTTATTAAAATGAAAGAAAAAATAACTATTAAAAATAAAAAAGCAAGATTTGAATATGAAATTCTTGATAAGTATAACGCTGGTATAGTGCTTTCTGGTACAGAAATTAAATCTATTCGACTTGGTAAAGCATCTATTACCGAAAGTTTCTGTGAATTCAATGAATCAGTAGAGCTATTTGTAGTTAATATGAATATTGAAACGTACTCTTTTTCTGCAAATTTTAACCACTTCCCTAAATCAACTAGAAAGTTATTACTAAATAAAAAAGAGCTTTTAAAGTTAAATAAAAGTGTTAAAAATAGTGGGCTAACAATAATACCATTAAGATTGTATTTAAGTGATAAAGGACTGGCTAAGATTGAAATAGCTTTAGCAAAAGGTAAAAAGCTTTATGACAAAAGGCAAACCATGATTGATCGCGATAACAAAAGAAATCTTGATCGAATTAAAAAAGAAAATAAAAATTAATTTTTTTCTTTCAAAAGAGGTACAAATTTAAACTCACCAAACTCAATTTTATTAAATTTTTTTTCTGAAACTCTTGTTATTAATGTCATTATTTGTGTTTTTTCTCCAACTGGAATTACAAGTTTCCCTCCTATCTTTAGTTGATTAAGCAAACTCTTAGGAATAAATGGTGCTCCTGCTGTAACCAAAATAGAATCATAAGGTGCTTCATTTTCATAACCATCATAACCATCACCAAAAATTAATTTTTTGGGATTACAACAAATTTTTGGTAAAAATAAACTTGTTTTTTTAAATAACTCTTTTTGTCTTTCGATTGAGTATACAATGGCACCTAATTCACATAATACAGCTGTTTGGTAACCACTACCAGTACCTATCTCTAATATTTTATCTCCCTTATTTACGTTCAATAATTCAGATTGAAAAGCGACTGTATATGGTTGAGATATTGTTTGTCCAGCTCCAATAGGGAAAGCCTTGTCTTGATAAGCATGATCTACAAAACTTGAGTCCATAAATAAATGTCTCGGTATTGATTCAATAGCTTTCAAAACTCGTATATCTAATACTCCTTTAGCTTTTACTTCAAAAGCTAATTTATTTCTTAATCCTTTATGTTTGAATGTGTCTTTCAAGTTTATAAAAGTAAATATATTTACATTAAAATTCTAAGTTTATAATGCATATAAAAATATTACATTTGTACTATATTTATTAATAAAAACAAATGCAAAAAAATATTGTAGTCATTGGAGCCGGTACTATGGGCAATGGCATTGCTCATACATTTGCTCAAAACAATTTTAAAGTAGAGCTGGTAGATGTGAATATTAAGTCATTGGATAAAGCAATTCATACTATATCCAATAATTTAGATAGAATGGTAGTTAAAGAAAAAATTTCTGTATTAGAGAAAAAAAATACACTAGCAAATATTATCAAACAAACAAATTTAAGAAGTACTTCAAAAAATGCAGTATTAGTTATTGAAGCTGCAACTGAAAATTTAGATTTAAAACTTCAAATATTTAACGATTTAGACAATTATTACGATCAGAGCACAATTTTGGCATCTAATACCTCTTCTATTTCGATAACTCAAATTGCTTCATCTACCAAAAGACCTAATAAAGTTATAGGGATGCATTTCATGAATCCAGTTCCTATAATGAAACTAGTTGAAGTGATTAAAGGCTATGAAACTGATTTAGAGACATTAGAGTTTATTAATAATATTACAAAACAAATCAATAAAATTCCTGTAGAGGTTAATGATTACCCAGGTTTTATTGCTAATAGAATTTTACTACCAATGATTAATGAAGCTATTGAATCTTTACATCATGGAGTTAGTTCTGTAAAAAATATTGATAATATAATGAAGTTAGGGATGGGGCATCCTATGGGTCCACTTCAATTAGCTGATTTTATAGGTTTAGATGTTTGTCTGTCCATATTAGACGTAATGTATGAAGGCTTTAAGAGTCCAAAATATAAAGCTTCACCCCTACTTAAAAATATGGTATTGGCAGGTAAATTAGGAGTCAAATCAAAAGAAGGTTTTTATGACTACTCTGATAACAAAAAAGCTGAAGTTGTTTCTAAACAATTCCAATAATAGCCATGAGTATAAAAAAACAAATTAATTTAATTAAAGCACAGATTGGCAAAAATGTATGCCTTGTAGCTGTTTCAAAAACTAAAACAGAATTAAAAATTAAAGAAGCATATGATTGTGGTCAAAGAGTTTTTGGAGAAAACAAAGTACAAGAACTTGTTTCAAAACAAAACAATCTCCCCAAAGATATTAATTGGCATATGATAGGACATTTACAACGAAACAAAGTGAAATATATCGCACCATTTATATCATTAATTCATGGGGTTGACAATATAAAATTATTGAAAGAAATTGATAAGCAAGCCAGAAAAAATGAAAGAATAATTGATTGCTTAATTCAAATAAAAATTTCTAATGAAGATAGCAAGTTTGGTATTGATTATAAAGATGCTAATGAATGGTTAAAAACAGAGTTATTATTAAATTTTAAAAATATTAGAATAACAGGTTTTATGGGAATGGCAAGTAATACAAATAATGAATTAATTCTTTCTCAAGAATTTAGCAAATTAAATAACTTTTTTAACATGCATAAAAAAACAAACTTTCAAACCTTATCAATGGGTATGAGTAATGATTATCTATTAGCAATCAAAAATGGCAGTAATATGATAAGAGTAGGAAGCAACATATTTGGAGCAAGAAAATAAAAAGTTATTATATACAGCATTGTAGATATAGAGACAACTGGCGGGAAATTCAATGAAGAAGGAATTACAGAAATTGCTATATACAAATTTGACGGCAAACAGGTAATTGATAAATTTATTTCCTTAATTAATCCTGAAAAAAATATCCAACCTTTTGTTGTTAATCTTACAGGTATTAATAATAAAATGCTTCGCAATGCTCCTAAATTTCACGAAGTAGCTAAAAGAATATTAGAAATAACTGAAGACACGATATTTGTAGCCCACAATACCTCTTTTGACTATAGGGTTTTAAAGACAGAATATAATAGACTTGGCTATAACTTTAAAAGAAACACCTTGTGTACATTAGAATTATCTAAAAAATTAATTTTAGACATGAATTCATATAGCTTGGGGAAATTAACGAAACAACTAGGAATTCCACTAACACAAAGACACAGAGCAAGTGGCGATGCGTTAGCTACAGTGAAATTATTTAAGTTATTATTAGATAAAGATTTAGACAAAAATATTATTATTAGTAATATAAAAAACACTAGTAAATCTAATTTACCAAAAAATCTAAATGAAATTTTAAGTAAATTACCCAATTCAACAGGTATATATTATATGCACAATAAAAATTCTGAAATAATATATATAGGAAAGAGCAAAGACATTAAAAAAAGAGTTAATCAACATTTTACCGGAAAAGACGTTAAATCACATAAGCTACAAATCAATACTATTTCAGTCAGCTATGATGAAACTGGAAGTGAGTTAATTGCCTTACTTAAAGAAAGTAACCAGGTTAAATTACATAAACCAATTTATAACAGAAAATTACGTAAGAGTATTTACCCTTTTGGGATCTATAAAGATACAGATGTCAACAATTATATAAACCTAAGTATTTCTAAAATTAAAGCTGGTGATGATCCTTTGACTACATTTAAAAATATGAGTAACGCAATTTCGTTTTTAAATAAACTAATTAATGAAAATGATTTATGTCAAAAGCTTTGTGGAATATATAAATCTAATAATAGTTGCTTTAGATATACTATAAATGAATGTTCAGGTGCATGTATAAAACTTGAGGATTCTAAGCAATATAACAATAGACTTACAAAAGCTATTAAATATTTAAATTTCGAAAATAAAAATTTTGCAATTATTGATAAAGGTAGAAATATTGAAGAAAATAGTTTTGTATTAGTAGAAAATGGCTTGTTTATTGGATTAGGATATTTTAACTTAAACTTTCAAATAAATAATATTAAAGTTTTGAAGAAAATTTTAATTTCGATGGAACATAATAAGGACAGTCAACAAATAATTCAAAGCTCTTTAAAGAAATCAAATGGGATTAAAATTTTAAATTATTGAAGATGAATAACAAACCTGCAAACTTATGGAGAAAAAAAATTCATGAAATAATTTATGAAGCAGATACTTATGAAGGAAAGTTATTTGATTTAGTTTTAATTATTACTATTTCTATAAGTGTAATATTGGTAACATTAGAGAGTGTTGAATACTATGATTTAAAATATCATAATATTTTAAACATATCTGAATGGATTATTACAATTTTATTTACCATTGAGTATCTTCTGAGATTAATTTCAGTTAATAAACCATTAAAATATATATTTAGTTTTTATGGCATAATCGATTTATTGTCCATACTCCCTAAATATATTTCATTATTTGTATTTGGCGCCAGTTCATTGGCAGCACTTAGAGCTTTAAGATTAATGAGAATTTTTAAAATTTTAAAAATGAATAGATTTATTGGGGCATCTACTAATTTCAAAAGATTATTAGCTGTAGGTAAGGCAAAAATTATAGTTTTTATTTTATTTATAATTATTTTCTCAGTAATATCAGGAACGATAATGTATTTGATTGAAGGAAATGTAAATGAAGGGTTTGAAAATATTCCTAAAAGTATATACTGGGCAATTGTAACTCTTACTACTGTAGGATATGGAGATATAGCTCCATCAACCACCTTTGGGCAAATTTTCTCATCATTTATAATGATATTAGGATATAGTATTATAGCTATTGGTATAGTTACATCAAATATGCCTTTATCTAAAAGAAAAAAATTAAAATTAAACACACAATCTTGCTCTAATTGCTTGAATGAAAATCATACTGATGATGCAGAGTTTTGTTCAAAATGTGGGGAATCTTTAATCAATGAATAAATACCTAATATCAATTCTTGGACCAACAGCTATTGGTAAAACAAAATTAGCTATTAATTTAGCAGAAAAATATTCCACAGAAATAATATCAGCTGATTCTAGGCAGTTTTATAAAGAATTGAATATTGGAGCTGCTAAACCCTCAAACAATGATTTAAATAGGGTTAAACATCATCTAATAAATAACAAAAGTGTTATTGATAATTACTCAATCGGAGAATTTGAAAGAGATGCAATTAAAAATATAACAAAAATTCATAAAAAAGCAGATATAGCAATATTAGTTGGTGGGTCAGGATTATATTTAGATGTTATTAATTACGGATTAGATCAAATTCCTAAAAGTGATGAAAATATTAGAGATTTTCTAAATAATGAATTTAAACTTAAAGGTCTAAATCATATACAAAATGAATTAAAGGAAAAGGATTTAATTTCTTTTAATAGTATTGATCTAAACAACCCCCGAAGAATTATAAGAGCGTTAGAAGTTACAATTTCTAATGGAAAACCATATTCTTCATTTTTGAAGAAAAAAAACAATAAACGTAATTTTAAAACAATAGAAATTGGACTAAAGGATGATAGAGAATTGATTTATAATAGAATAAACAATAGAGTTGACAAAATGATTGCAAACGGACTAGTCAATGAAGTTAATGATTTAGTTCAACACAAAGAGCTAAATAGCTTAAATACTATTGGTTATAAAGAAGTTTTTGATTATCTGGAGGGTAAATCAGACCTAGATAATGCAATTAATGAAATTAAAAAAAATACTAGAAGGTACGCGAAAAGACAAATGACATGGTTTAATTCTAATAATAACATAATTTGGTTTAAAGTAAATTATAAAATTGAAGATATTATTAAATGTATAGACGATTTAATTAGTCACTAATCTAAATCCCTCACCATGAATATTGATAATCTCAACAGATTCATCATTTTTCAAATATTTTCTTAATTTGGCAATATAAACATCCATACTTCTTGATGTAAAGTAATTATCATCTCTCCAAATTTTAGTTAATGCTAATTCTCTTGGCATTAGGTCGTTTTTATAAAGTATTAACATTTTTAATAAAAGATTTTCTTTAGGAGAAAGCTTTACTGGAGCATTATTTAAATATGACAAATGCCTTAATTTAGAGTTGAGATAAAAACTACCAAAATTAAACTCATGTTCTGAAGATTCAATAACAGAAGTTCTGAGATTTCTATTAATTATAGCATTGATTTTCATTAACAAAACTTCACTATCAAAGGGTTTTTTCAAATAATCATCAGCTCCAACTTTGTAACCCTTTAAAACATCTTCTTTTAAAGACTTTGCCGTTAAAAATATAATTGGAATATCAGGGTTCTTTTCTTTTATTTCCTTCGCTAAAGTAAAACCATCTTTATAAGGCATCATAACATCTAGGATGCAAAGATCAAAATCATTTTTTTTAAACTTTTCAAAACCTTCCATTCCATTTTTTGCATGGATTACATTATAATTATTTATTATCAAATAATCCCTTAAAATAATTCCAAAATTCTGATCGTCTTCAACTAATAAAATTCTATTATTTGTATCACTCATAATTATATATTATTATTATTATTATTTATTGGTAATTTTATTTCAAAGGTACTACCCTTCCCTATCTCACTAATGACAGAAATTTCTCCTTTATGATATTTTACAATCTTTTTTACATAAGCCAACCCTAAACCGTGACCTTTTACATTATGTAAATCACCAGATTGTTCTCTATAAAATTTATCAAATATTTTACTTTGAACATCTTTTGACATGCCACGACCGTTATCAGAAATAGATAATATTATACCTTTTTCATTTAATATTTTATCAAAATTTCGAGTTGAAATTTTAATAATTGGATTGATATCTGAATATTTAATAGCATTATCAATGATATTAATTATAGCATTTGTAAAGTGAGTTTGATTTGCTCTAATAATTGAAAATTTAGAATTTAAATCTAATTCAATTTTTCCTTCTTTATTTTTCATTATTAAGTCTAAGTGTCCTACTGCATTATTTATTAAACTATGTAGATCTAAACTAGTTTGTTCAATATTTAATTCGTTTTTATCTAATTTTGATATTCTTAGAACATTTTCAACTTGATCATTCATTCTGTTATTTTCATCTTTAATCATATTTAAATAACCAATAACTTTTTCTTTATTTCCAATAATTTTTGGATTTTTTATTGAATCTAATACTAAGTTAATTGTAGCTATAGGAGTCTTAAACTCATGGGTCATATTATTTATAAAGTCAGATTTAATTTGAGCGATTTGTTTTTGTTTTAGTAACTGTGAAATAGTACTAATATAAACCATAACTATAATTAAAGTAAATACTATAGATAATATAATTGCCTCAATATCAAAAAATGATGAACTAGAAGATAATAATTGATTTCTTAAATTTGGAAAATATACACTCAAGTTAAAATCACTATTATTTTCATTGTCCTTAAACAAGGGAATTTTAAAGATGTCAGTCTGACGGTTTAAACCATAAAAATCAAAGTTTTCAGATTGTACTCTTGTTAAAAGGTCATTATCAAAAATTCCAAACTCGTAATTCAAGTCTAAATTATATTGCGATAAAGCTTCGTTTAATAGAGTCACAACCTCTTGGGTTGAAACTCTTCTATGAATTGGATTTCTTTTAGCTAAATCTTTATAAGCAGTTTCAAATAAAATTTCTTTGCTTCTTGAGATTTCTCCTATTCTTAGAAGTAATTGTTCAGGTGTAAATTGTCTAGTATCTTGGGGATCAGAAAGACTAAAAAACTTTTTTTCTCTTTCGTTTGATATTCTGGTGATATTTATGCTATCAATATTAATATCTAAAAATGAAGGTAGCTTTAAACTTTCTTCTATTATTCCATTTCTATAGATAATAGTTTCATTTGAACCATTATTTTCACTTATAAAATAAAGGTTATTTATTGCAGTAGTATCTATATTAACCCCAGAATTAATTAATTCATTAAACTTATATACATATTCAGAATATTCTCTTTTTTCGATATCATTTGAAACAGTAGTCAAAACTTGGTTAATGTTTAATTCAAATTCTTGATTATTTTTCTCAAGATTAGATTTAATAAAATAGCTTTGTACTGCTATAATCCCTAGTAGAGATAAGGACATTGAAATTAATATTATTATGAAAAATTTCTTATTCATTAATCTAATTTAACATTATTAATGTAATGATATATGCATTTAACCATAAGTTAACAAATTTTAATCGTCTAATAAATTGGAATGAATTCTCATAACATCTTTATTAATATCATTATTTAAATTATTATAAATTAAAAAATCAGAAATTCTAATAATTTCTGTGTCAACAGCTTGGTTTTTCATAATATTTGTAATAGATAGTTTTGCCATACCTCTTGACAATAATCTAGAAATTTTTAAATCATTATCCGAAATAACGCCAATTATTTTGTCAAAATTATTAATTGTATCATTTTCATAAATAATCGCAGATTCATAAATAGTATAGCTATTTTTTTGTCCTAACAACCAATTATTATAATCCTCATAAACAAGAGGGTGAACTATTGAATTAATTAATCTAAGTTTTGAATTATTATTGAAGATTATTTTTGAAATATGTTTTTTATTTAATTCATTATTTATAAAACTATCAGATCCAAATGCATTAATTATTGACTTTTTGACAACAATATTTGACTTAATAATAGAATTAGCTTTTTGATCACTATTATATATGGGCACACCCAATTTGGAGAACATTTTTGAAATATATGTTTTCCCACTACCTATACCACCTGTAATAGCTACTTTTTTCATTTTAAAAAAACATATTGTATATCCTTATTAATCAAACGAAGATTTTTGATAAGATTTGGTTGTTTCATTACTTCAGGAGTTAATTTTCCGTTTTGACTAATTTGATTAAAATCACAAATAATTTTAAAATCTTTAGAAGAATAATTCTGGTAATTATCTAAACTAACAGTAAAAGAAACTTTAATCATTTTGGGATAATAATTAAGCTTAATATCATTTGGTATATTTATTATTGAAATAGGGATATCAAGCATTGATTCAGTTGACTTTTCAACATCAATAAGAAGCTTAATAGATTTAGTTGAATATTTCAAATTAGTAGTATTTTGAATATCAAGCTCCAAATCTTCATTAAAACTAGATTTTAAATTATCTAAAATTAATTCCTTGGTTTTAATAGTATTTATTGATTTTAAAGCTAATTCTGGACCAATCACAGAAATAGAATCTGGTATTAAAGTAAAATTTTCAAAATAATCAAATCCTTGTGAAAAGTTTATTATAGAATTAAGAACTACAGGGACATTTTTAGTTCCTAACCTATCATAATCAAAAAATAAACTATCAAAATTAATTGAAATCAGTTCAAATTTTGGAGTAATAAAATTATCAATCTGAGAATAGCTGTTGGATTGGGTAATAACATAAGACTGTGAATTATCTAAAATATCTTTAGAGGAAATATTAATTACTTGATTAGATAAATAATATTTAATAAAATCTAATCCAAATGAAGAGACGGTTAATTTTATACTATCAACTGATTGGTTAGTTATAATTTTATTATCAGGAATATCTGTTAAATTAATTTTATAACTAATACTTTTTGTGTGTACTTTAGTTAACTTAACAATAGTAGAAAACAAAATAGAAATCAATAAAAAAACAAGAAAATTATTGAATGTTTTATAGTTAAACATGTTTAATTTATGATTTGTCATTTGACATTATTTTAAAAAAATAAGAAGGAAATTTATCTTCTATATCTTTATTTGAAGATAATAAAATAATATTTGATTTAACAAAACCTAAACCATATCCAACAAACTGAATTAGTGAAGTCAATATTGAATAGAATCCAACTACTATACTTTTATTATTAATTAGTGAATTAAAAAAAATTAATGATAAGTACAATAAAACTGAATATAAGGGGAAATATATCTTAAAAAAAACTAGAACGATGCTAAGTAGTAAATAAAAAGTAAAAAAACTAGGAAACCAAAAGGTAAGTTTATTTGAGGACGGGTGCCATTTATTGATAATAGGCCTTACCATTCCAAATTTAAAAACTTGATTAAAAAATGCAATAATATTAACTCTTCTCTTATGATAAACTTTAACATTATTATATAATTCAGAATTTAGATTAAGTTTAGAAATTCTTAAAGATAAATCGGGGTCTTCACCAGGGTGAATATTACCAAAACCACCTGTCAATTCAAAAGTTTTTTTTGATATACCCATATTAAAACTTCGGGCTTGAAAATTTTTATATTTTGATCTACCTCCTCGAACACCAGCTGTCGTTATAAGTGATGTCATTGTAAAATTTACAGCCTTTTGAAAATTTGTAAATGAATAATGCGAATCATCAACTCCTCCAAAACAATCTACATATTTATTATTAATGTTAGTAAAAAAATTCAATAAATAGTTGTTCGGTAATATACAGTCAGAATCCAATATTATGAAGTAGTTTCCTTTAGCCCTTTTCATTCCAAAATTTCTTGAATGTCCTGGACCAGTATTTTTTTTAGTATAATAAGAAATATTCAAATCATTAGAATAATTTGAAATAATCTTATCTGAACAATTAACAGAACCATCTTCAATTATAACAATTTCAAAATCATAATTACCATCTAAATTATTAAAGCTAGATAATAACTCATTAATTTCTTCAGGACGATTGTAAACAGGAATAATAAAAGAAACATCGATAATTGCCATTTAACAAATGTAGGAAAAGAAGAAAGAAAAAAACTATATTATTTTGTTATTGAATCCATTACAGAATCACTAACTCCCATATTACTAAAACCACCATCATTATACAAATTTTGAAGTGTAACTCTTCTGGTTAAATCACTAAAAAGTGTTACGGTATAGTTAGCACAATCCAAAGCAGTTGCATTTCCTAATGGAGACATTCTTTCTGCATAATTTATAAAACCATCAAAACCTTTAACACCGCTACCTGCAGTAGTGGGTGTTGGAGATTGTGAAATAGTATTCACTCTAACTTTCTTATCTTTTCCAAAGAAATATCCAAAACTTCGGGCAATACTTTCCAAAAATGCTTTGTTATCAGCCATATCGTTATAATCAGGAAAAACTCTTTGTGCAGCCATGTAGGTTAATGCTACTATACTACCCCACTCATTCATAGCATCTGCTTTGTAAAGAGTTTGCATTACTTTATGAAAAGACATTGCTGAGACATCAGTTCCCTTTTGAGTCCAATCATATTTTTGATCTGTATAATGTCTTCCTTTTCTCACGTTGATAGACATGCCAATAGAGTGTAAAACAAAATCAAGCTTGCCTCCAAGTATTTTAGTAGATTCTGAAATTAAATGTTCTAAGTCTTCGATGGATGTAGCATCAGCTGCAATTACCTTTGAACCAGTTTTTTCAGCTAATTTATCAATCTCTCCCATTCTCATAGCTACAGGCGCATTTGACAAAACAAAAGTACCACCTTCTTCATGAACTCTTTCCGCAGTTTTCCAGGCTATAGAATTATGATCTAATGCTCCAAAAATTATACCTCTTTTTCCTTTTAACAGATTGTATGACATAATATAAATTTTTTACAAATATAAGATTAATTGAGTAATTGCTTAGCGTGTGCTACAGCAGAAGTAGAAATATTATCACCTTCTAGCATTTTTGCAATTTCAACTATTCTATCTTGATTATTTAACTTAATTAAATTAGTTGTAGTTGAATTATCCAACTCCGTTTTATATACTTTAAAATGGGACTCACCTTTAGCCGCAATTTGAGGTAAATGAGTAATCGTGAATACCTGCATCCTAGAACTCATTACTTTCATAATATCTCCAATCTTATTAGAAACTTCGCCAGACACGCCAGTATCAATTTCATCAAACATTAATGTGGGTAATTTTCTATAGTTGGCAATAATAGATTTAATTGCTAACATAATTCTAGATATTTCTCCACCTGAGGCAGATTGCTTTAATAATTTAAACTCAGATCCTTTATTTGCACTAAACTTAAACTCCAACTTGTCAATGCCATTACTCAAAAACCTGTCTTCAGAATTTATCTCAATTAAAAACTGTGCACTTTTCATACCTAATTCATATAGTATTTCTTGAAGATTAATAACTAATTTCGGAATAGCTTTTACCCTATTTGCATTTAATTGTTTAGCTAAACCCAATAATTCATCTTCAAAATTAGTCACTAAACGACTTAATGAAGATATTTCACTATCAATATTATTAGTCTTAGAAACCTTCTTAATTAATTCAGATTGAACTAGCAGTAAATCATCAATACTAGCTACAGAGTGTTTTCTTAAAACATTATTAATTTTGGATAATAAATCACCAATTTTTGATAATTTTCCAGGATTATTAATAAGATTATCATTAGAATTATGAATTTCAGATGAAACATCATCTAAATCAATATAAATAGAGTTAATTCTATTGTATAGACTTAAAAAAGTATTTGATTTTGCCGATAATTTGTTTAAACTTAGTTTTAGTTTATTAACTAATGAAATAATACCATGTTCATTTTCATTCAAAAGTGAAATACTATGATTTAAATCAGTTTTAATATCCTCAAAGTTCGATAAGTCTTTATATGAATTTTCTAAATCATTTAAATTAACGTTAGAAATATTTAACTCATTAATTTCATTTAATAAATGGTTATTGTAATCATAAGCTTTAGATAGCTCATATTTTGTATTTTCAAGAGATTTTAAATCTACTAAAAGACTTTTATATTCAGATAATTTAAGTTTATATTCACTAAGAGTTTTTAAATTATTTGCTACTGAATCAATAACATCAAATTGAAAATCTACATTAACTAAATCTAAATTTTGATGTTGTGAGTGAATATCTATTAAATATTGACTAATTGAAGTAAGTTGATTTAGAACAACAGGAGAATCATTTACAAAAGCTCTTGATTTTCCAGATGGTAATATTTCTCTTCTTATTATTGTATCTGTGTCGTAATCAAGATTATTATCAGAAAATATTTTTTTTAGATTATAGTTTGCTAAATCAAATGTTGCTTCAACTATACACTTTTTATTCAAATTATTTATCGACGAACTATCAGATCGTTTTCCTAAAACAAGCGACAATGCATTAATTAAAATTGATTTACCAGCACCTGTTTCTCCTGTAATAATCGTTAAACCATTATTAAAATTTACATTTAAATCTTCAATTAAGGCATAATTTTTTATGGACAGGTTTTTTAACACAATAAATATTTATTACATAAAGTTAATTAAAATTTTATCTTTCTCCATTTATTTGAATGCATTGGAGCTAATTTTGCTAATGTAGAAGTTAAATTAGTTATTTCAACACTAGGTCCATCACTAAAAATGTCTTGAATTTCATCTGATTTAGCATCAAAAAACACTTTCATAATGTAAGAATTAGGTCTTCTACTATTCATTCTTTCTAATGAAATAATAGACTTGCTAATGTTTGATTTTGATTTTTTCGCATCTTCATACATCTTATCTAAACCGTTAAGATGATAATCGTATAAAACATTACTAAATTCTTTAAATGTTGGAGATAAGATATTATCAATTAAGTAATAACGGTTTTGACGACCATCTTTAGCATTCCAACCGAGGTAATTAGTACTACTAGAATAATCTAAAATACTTCTAGCTTGTTGGTAATGTCTTTTTCCTGAGTTTAGCTCAAAAGTGTCCGAATCTATTCCTAAAATTAAATAAACATGAAAAGAAAGTACGGAGATTAAATTTGATTCAAACTGAGTTGGGTTGAATACAAAATTTTGAAATTCTTGATACTTAAATGAAAAATCTTTATCTATATAATTATATACAGAAGATTCATATGATGAATTAAAGATAGGTCTTGAAGATTGGATTTGTATAGTCCCCTGAAAAGTATCGTTATCATAGTTACTAATATTTATAACCATTGAGCAATTTATTCTTTGCTTAGAAGTGAAGGAATTATTGGTCCAATTGGTATTATTTATAAAGTCAGATATTTGACTTTCTAATGTCTTGAATATTTGTAAATTTTCATCACCAGTTTGACTTGCATTAACTACTATATTACAATTTAACTCTTGTCCAAAAGAAGTAAAAGATAAAATTATAAATATATATAAGAATATTTTATTCATTTATTAATTCAATTATATTATTAACTATATCAAGTGAAACAGATTTCTTATCTTTTAACGGGAAATTTAGAATTTTATTTTCTTTAAAAATAATGGTAATCTTATTGGTATCAACTCCAAACCCAGCCCCTTTGTCGTTTAAGGAATTTAATACGATTAAATCTAAATTTTTATTATTCAATTTATGTTTAGCATTTTCAATTTCATTGTCAGTTTCTAAAGCAAAACCTATTAAAAGTTGATTCTTTTTGTTCTTGCCTAGGTAGGATAAAATATCTTTTGTTTTTTCAACTTCAATTGATTGCGTTTTATTCGATTTTTTAATCTTTTGATTAGAAATTGTTTTAGGTTTAAAATCTGACACAGCAGCAGACATAATAACCACATCTACTTCATCATATTTATCTGTCACTTTTTCAAACATTTCATCAGATGAAGTTATTAAAGTAAGTTCAATAGATGAAGTGGATAATTTTTGACTTGTTGGACCGCTGATTAGAATAACTTTAGCCCCTAATTTAAATGCTGTTTCAGCTAATGCAAAACCCATTTTACCACTAGAGTGATTTCCAATAAATCTAACAGGGTCTATAGATTCAAATGTAGGTCCAGCAGTGATTAAAAAAGTTTTTCCATGTAAAGGCAATTTGACAGATAAGTTTCTTTCTATAAAACCAATAATATCCTGAGGTTCTGCCATCCTTCCTTCACCAACTAAACCACTAGCTAATTCACCAAATACTGGTGGTATTAAAAGATTTCCATAAGAAATTAATTTAGAAATAGATAACTGAGTAGATTTATGTTTAAACATATCTAAATCCATTGCAGGGGCAAAAAATACTTTACATTTTGCAGATAAATATGTAGCAATTAAAAGATTGTCACAGTTACCGTTAGACATTTTAGACATTGTATTAGCAGTAGCTGGACATATTAAAAATAAGTCAGCCCAAATACCTAACTCAACATGATTGTTCCACAATTCGTCATCTTCATCAGTTGTAAAGGAAGATAAAACTGGATTCTTGGATAAAGTGGATAATGTTAGAGGGGTTACGAATTCTTTAGCAGCTGGTGTCATGACAACTTTAACTTGACACCCTGACTTAATAAAAAGTCGTACTAAATTTGCAGTTTTGTAAGCGGCAATACCGGCAGTGATACCTAGTAAAACTTTTTTTCCGCTTAAAACTGACATTAGTTTATTTTTCTAAAGATTCCTCTGAACTATTTCTGTGGTAGATTTTATTTTCAAGCCATTCTTGTATAGCTAAAGCATGTGGCTTGGGTAATCTTTCATAAAATTTAGAAACCTCAATTTGTTCTTTGTTTTCAAAAATTTCTTCCAAACTATCATTGTAGGTAGCAAATTCTTCTAGTTTGTCAATAAGCTCAGTTCTAATATCAGAATTAATTTGTTCAGATCTTTTTGAAATAATTGAGATTGCCTCATAAATATTATCTGTTGATTTGTCAATAACATTTCTGTCGTAAGTCTCTGTATTTACTGGTGCTTTTACTTTTTTTAAATCCATTATGTTTATTTCTATGTTGTTTTTAATTGCTCAAGTTCGCTGAATTTTGTATTTAATTCATCAATAAATTCAGACTCATTATAATATTTCATAAAGGATTTATAATATCCCATAGCATCGTTAATTCTGTCCTGCATCTTATAACTTACACTATTTATGGCTAATTTGTATGCTGAATCAAATTTAAAATACAAAACTTTTTCTCTTAAAGTTGAACCTGGGAATTCGACTATAAAATTATCAAATGATTTAATTGCAGACTCGTGGTCATTAAGAGTGTTGTATTGTAAAGCTTTGCTGTAAGATTTAAATTCTAACTTATAATCTAATTCGAATATTAACTCATTTACTTCTGAAATATATTCAGAATCTGGAAACGTGTTTATAAATAATTGCAATTTATCAATAGCTACTTTAGTGTCGGTTTGATCTTTTGAAAAAATAGGAGACATAAAATAATAGCTTTTGGCAGCTAAAAATGCTATCTCTTCATTTTTTTCGCTATTAGGATATGTATTTACAAATTTTTCCATTCTATAATTAGAAGTATAGAAATCTTTAGTTTCATAAAAACACATAGCATGCATGTACATTAATTTTTGAGCTTGAGGTTTTCCTCTATATTTAGGAACAATTTGTTCAAATAGTCGATTCGCTTTAGTAAATTTTCCATCATCAAATAATGATGTTCCTAAGGCAAACTTAGAAGCGATATCATCGCCATTTATAGCTTTTTGATATTCACCACAAGATAAAAATGTTAATAATATCAATAATGTAAGTATAGCTCGTTTCATATTTATAATCAATTTGCAAAATTAAACAAATTTAATGTATTTAAAAAAAATACTTCTTATAGACTTTATAACGTTATTATAGATTAAAATTGTTCAGTTCCTCATTAATTTGACTTCTTAGTTCATTAGAAACAGACAACAATGGAAGTCTTAAGACATCATTACATAAATTCAATTTGCTTAGTACAAACTTCACCCCAGCTGGGTTGTTTTCCTTAAAAATCAAAGAAATTATATTGCATAACTCATTGTTGATAGATTCTGCACTTGATATATTATTATTTAAGCCATCATCTATCATTTTAGAAAACATCTGTGGGAAAGCCTGGCCTATTACAGAAATAACACCATCTCCACCAGAAATAACTGAATTAAGGGCAAGATCATCATCACCAGAAATAATTAGAAAATCATCTGGCCTATTATTAATTAACTCTAAATATTGACTCATTTTACCGCCAGCTTCTTTAACTCCAATTATTAATTCGAATTCATTTGCTAATCTTAAAATAGTGTTCGGAATAATATTTTTAGATGTTCTCCCTGGAACATTGTACATTATTATAGGTTTAGAAATATTTTTTGCTAGATAACTGTAATGCTGATAAATACCTTCTTGTGTTGGCTTACTATAATAAGGAGATACCGATAAAATAGCAGAAATGGCTGTCAGATCTAGTGAATTAATTTCTTTAGCTAATCGAATAGTGTCATTACCTCCCATCCCTAAAACTAATGGCACTCTATTATTATTAACACCAACAACTGTATTAATTATCCTCTCTCTTTCAAAAGAATTGATAGTTGGGCTTTCTGCAGTAGTACCATTAATTACTAAATAATTTATTCCATTTAAAATATTGAATTCAACTAATTTTTCTAAAGAATTATAATCAACAGAAAAATCTGAGTTAAAAGGAGTGATTAAAGCGACACCAGTACCAATAAATTTATTGTTTTTCATAGCTTATTAAGTCCTTTTAAATATTTCTCTAGTTCAACTTTAAAAATATCAATAAAACTACTTTTAATATTGATTATAAAGTCATGTAATCTTTGATCTTTATTAGAAATTCCAATTTTAAAGTTTGCTTTAGATTTAGCAGTAATTAAGTTTAATTCGTGAATATCCTCATCATAATAACTAATTAATGCATCAAATTCAGTTTCAATAAATTCATTAATGTCATAATTAGATATATTTCCATTCCAACCAAAATCTAAAGGAGTAAAATACGAATCCCAGCTTGTTAGGGTTTCATCTTTCTCAGTAACATAAGCCACAAATTTTATTTTATTCTCATTTACACCCAAATAAGTAAAGACATTTCTTAGGGAATCATAATCATTAAATTCTTCTAGATTAATAATAATACCAACAGACTTTATTTTATTATTATTAACCGAAGATTTGCGATTATTAAGAATATTATTTAAATATTTATCGTTTGATTTTTTCTTGAATAATTTAAAAAACATATATTTAAAAGTATTATACAAATGTAATAAAGATGATTTTGATTTAACTATAAAAACTCTAATGAAATCAATTATTAAGCTATTTAAATTTTCTGTTTTACTACTTATTATAAGTTGTGGAGATAATTTGCAACTATTTAAAGCTGAGACAAGTAGAGTTGAAATAAATTCTGAAATTAGTGTTGACTCAACTATATTAAAATTTATAGAACCCTATAAAAAAAATATTGAAAAGGATCTGTATACAACTTTTGCCTACTCCGCTAATACTTTAGACAAAAAAGAAGGAGAATTAAATACTGCAATTGGAAATATGATGGCTGATGCAGTATTCGAGTTGAGTAACCCCGTTTTTAAATTACAAAAAGATGAAAATATAGATTTTGTTCTTTTAAACTATGGTGGAATTAGATCAATAATTTCAAAAGGGAATATAAATGAAAAAACCGCTTATAATTTAATGCCTTTTGAAAATGAAGTTGTTGTCACTAAACTAATTGGAGAAGATATTTATAAATTAATTGATTATTTAAGGTTAGTTAAAAGAGCACATCCAATTTCAGGACTTAATTTAGAGCTGGATAAAAATTATGAGCTGATTAATGCGAAAATCAACAATAAAAATATTGATATCAATAAATATTACTATGTAGCTACAAGTGATTTTTTACTAAATGGGGGAGATAAAATGGACTTCTTTAATAAAAGTTCAGAAAACACATTTTTAAATTATAAAATAAGAGATTTATTAATTGATTATTTTATTAAAATCGATACTTTAAAGCCTAAGATTGATAACAGATTTATTAGAACTAAATAATGAAAAGAAGAAACTTTATTAAAAACACATTATATTCTAGTGCAGCTCTAGCATCTACCTCTATCTTGACCAATAGCTGCAGTAATAATAAGCTAAAAAAAATAACTATTCTTCATACAAATGATGTTCACAGTCACATAGACCCATTTGATAAAGACAATGATAAATTTGCATTTAAAGGAGGTATTTCTAGAAGAGCTACTATCATTGAAAAAATTAGAAAAGAAAACTCAAACACTCTATTATTAGATGCAGGAGATATATTTCAAGGGACCCCATACTTTAATTATTATGGAGGTGAACTAGAATTTAAGTTAATGAGTATGTTGAAATACGATTTAGCTACCTTAGGTAATCATGATTTTGATAATGGTATTGATGGGCTTTATAAACAATTGCCTCATGCAAATTTTAATTTTGTTTCTGCTAACTATGATTTTAAAAATACAATTTTAGATACGATCGTAAAACCTTATCAAATGTTTTATAAAGATGGGATTAAAATAGGAATATTTGGATTAGGAATAGAATTAGATGGAATGGTAACAAAAAACCTGTACAAAGAAACTAAATACTTAGATCCAGTTGAAATTACGCAAGGAATAGTAAAAACTTTGAAACAAGACGAAAACTGTGATTTAATTATATGTCTATCCCACCTTGGCTTTAAACACGATAATTTACCAAATAAAATATCAGACTTAAAATTAGCTAAAGCAACTAAAGACATTGATTTAATTATTGGAGGTCATACACATACTTTTATGAAAAAACCAGTAATTGTTGATAATATAGAAAACGACAAGGTGATTATCAACCAAGTAGGTTGTCATGGATTATTTTTAGGTAAAATTGATTTTTACTTTGACTCATTTAAAAACAAAATGTATGATGGAGTTTCGATTGAAGTTTAATTAATCATCTGAACAAAATCATCTTCTGAAATTATTGGTACATTTAAAGATTCCGCTTTAAGCCTTTTACTTGGCCCCATATTATCTCCCGCAATAACATAATTAGTTTTTGAGGATATCGAAGACTTTACCTTTCCTCCATTTTTTTCAATCTCAAGTTTTAGATCGTCTCTTGAAAATTTTGAAAAAACACCACTTACAACGAATAATTTGTTTTTTAATTTAATGGATTTAACAATTTGACTTTCATCAATTTCAAAGTTTAGACCATAAAATTTAAGATCATTGATTATCATTAAATTTTCTTGGGTATTAAAAAAGCTAATAATGCTTTCTGCAATCTTTCCTCCAATTTCGTCAACAGACTCTAAATCTTCGTAACTCGCACACATCAAAGCATCAATATTGTTATAATGTTGAGCTAACTTTTTAGCTACCGTAACTCCAACATGTCGGATACCTAAAGCATAAAGAACTCTATGAAAACTAACTTGCTTTGACGTCAAAACTCCATTAATTAAATTTTCAGAACTTTTTTCTGCCATTCTTTCTAGTCCTAGTAAATCTTCAGCTTTTAACCTATAAATATCTGAATAATTATTAATTAGTTTATTCTCAACTAATAAGTTAACCGTCTCTGCTCCCAGCCCATCAATATCCATTGCCTTTCTAGAAATAAAATGCTGAATTCTTCCTGATACCTGAGGTTGACAAAAGTTATAATTTATACAGTAATGATTTGCTTCACCTTCATTTTTTTTCAATTCAGATCCGCATTCAGGACAATTTGAAATAAATTCAGTTTCCATTGATAAATGATCTCTTTTGCTGAAATCTACCTTAACTATTTTAGGGATAATATCCCCACCTTTTTCAACATAAACATGATCGTTTAATCTAATGTCCATTTTTTTTATAAAATCAGAGTTATGTAGAGAAGCTCTTTTTACAACTGTACCAGCCAAATCTATTGGATCAAAGTTAGCAACAGGAGTTATAGAACCTGTTCTGCCTACTTGATAAGTAATAGAATTTAATACTGTTGAGGATTGCTCGGGTTTAAATTTATAGGAGATTGCCCATCTTGGAAACTTAGAAGTAAAACCTAATTCATTTTGTTGATTAGTATCATTAACTTTAATTACAACTCCGTCAATTTCAAACGGCAAGTTACTTCTATTGATCTCCCAATGTTTGACAAATTCAAAAACTTCTTCAATTGATTTGGCTAATTTAATTTCATTTGAAACATTAAACCCCCATTTTTTCGCAATTTCAAGAGATTCATATTGAGATTTAATTATGCCAGTAGATTCTACAATAGAATATAAAAGACATTCTAACGGTCTTTTAGAAACCTCTTTACTGTCCTGCATTTTTAAACTACCAGAAGCAGTATTTCTAGGGTTTTTAAAGGGTTCTTCACCGTTTGATACTCTTTGTGAATTGAGTTTCTTAAAACCATCTATAGGCATTACTATTTCACCTCTTATGTCAAAATTTTTAATAAAATCTCCTTGAAGAATTAATGGCACTGTTGGAATTGTCTTAATGTTTGCTGTTACATCATCACCCTGAACTCCATCTCCCCTAGTAATAGCTTTCATAAATTTGCCATCGACATAAGAAAGACTAATAGATGCACCATCATATTTTAACTCACAAGTATATTCAATATTACCTTCAATTATTTTTTTAATTCTCTTCTCCCAGGCATATAAATCTTCAATTGAGTAAGAATTGTCTAAAGAATACATTGGAGAATTATGCACAATTGTTTCAAAGTTTTTTGTGATATCACCTCCCACTCTCACTGTTGGAGAATTTGAATCGTAGAATTCAGGATGTAAATCTTCTAATTTTTTTAAATCTTTTAATTTTAAATCAAATTCATAATCTGAAATGGTAGGGTTATCAAGAACATAATAATTGTAATTGTGTTTATGTAATTCTTTTCTTAGAGATTCTATTTGCTCTTTAACATTCATAAATTATACGGAGGACAATAAGCTATTTTTAATTATATTTGAACACCTAATATACTAAAATGACACACAAGAAAATAATTGTTTTTACTCTTTTTTTAATTTTTAATTTATCTTGTTTTGTTGGATTTTCTAGTGAAATAATTCCTAATCCAGATTCTCGAATTTTTAAAACTGGTGACTTTATTTTATCCAAAGAAACAAAAATAAATTATTCAGATAATTTTAAAATTTCAGCAGAATTTTTGAAGGATTTTCTCATGATTGATACAAACATTGATAAATACTCAAATCAAATTAATTTTCTTCATAAAGACATTAACAATGATGAAGGTTACATTTTAGAAATATTAGAAAAAAATATAAATATTTATAGTGAAAATAACAAAGGAGCTTTTTATGCCGTTCAAACTCTTCGTCAACTATTACCATTTCAATTCGAGACTAATAAATCTAGCATCAGGGAGTTTAAACTTCCATGTCAAATAATTAAAGATTCCCCAAAATTTAAATACAGAGGTATGCACTTGGATGTAAGTAGACATATGTTTTCCGTAGATTTTATTAAAAAATATATAGATGCCTTGGCTATGCTTAAATTTAATACATTTCATTGGCACTTAACTGAGGATCAAGGATGGAGAATTGAAATAAAAAAATATCCAAAATTAAATACCGTAGGCTCATATAGAGATTCAACTCTTGTAGGACATTACACCGACAAACCCATTACATATGATAAAAAAAGATATGGTGGTTATTATTCACAAAAAGAAGTCAAGGATATTGTCGCTTTTGCCAAATCAAGAGAAATATTAATAATTCCAGAGATAGAAATGCCAGGTCACGCTCAAGCTGCTATAGCCTCTTATCCAATTTTAAGTTGTGAGCAAAAGCAAATTGGAGTAGCATCAACATGGGGGGTATTTGATGATATTTATTGTACAAGAGAGAGTACATTTAGTTTTTTAGAAGATGTCATGGATGAAGTTATGGATCTATTCCCAGGTCAATACGTTCATATTGGAGGGGATGAAGCTCCAAAAAATAGATGGAAAAAATGTGATGATTGTCAAAACTTGATAAAGAGTGAAAAATTAAAAGATGAGCATGAATTGCAAAGTTATTTTATAACTAGAATGGAGAAATATATTAATGCAAAAGGAAAAAAAATAATTGGTTGGGATGAAATTTTAGATGGTGGCTTAGCTCCAAATGCAACAGTGATGTCATGGCGAGGTGAAAGTGGGGGGATTAAAGCAGCTAAAATGGGACATGAAGTTATCATGAGTCCAAATGCAAATTTATATTTTGATCATTATCAATCTAAAAATGAAGGAGAACCAGTAGCAATTGGAGGCTTCACTCCTATTGAAGAAGTTTATAATTACAACCCAATTCCAAAGGAATTAGATGAAAACGAGAAGAAATATATTATTGGTGCTCAGGCTAATGTTTGGACAGAATATATGAAAACCAGTGAGCACGTTGAATATATGGTTTTTCCAAGAATATTAGCTCTTTCTGAGGTTCTTTGGAGTAGTAATAGGACTAATTTTACAGAGTTTAAATCAAGGGCTGAAAACTACTTTAAAAGATTAGATAAACTAGATATTAATTATTCCAAACATCTAGAAAATGAAGAGACAAAATGATATTAGAGGTATGCGCAAATTCATATGAGTCTGCAATAAATGCTGAGAAAGGTGGCGCACACAGAATTGAACTTTGTGAAAATTTATCTGTTGGCGGTTTAACCCCTAATTTTGAATTAGCTAAAAAAGTAATAAATGAGTTAAATATTCCTGTATTTATCTTAATTAGACCAAGAGATGGAAATTTTAATTATTCAAATGAAGAATTTGAAAAAATAAAAAAAAATATAATTCTATTTAAAGATCTTGGTTGTAAAGGAATTGTCTCTGGAATATTAACTAAAGATAAAAATATAGATGTAACAAGAACTAGGGAATTGATAGAGTTATCTAAACCTCTTGAATTTACCTTCCATAGAGCTTTTGATGAGGTTTTAAAACCAATTGATGGGTTACGTCAATTGATTGAACTTAAGGCTAATAGACTACTTACATCAGGTCAAAAAAATACTGCAATTAAAGGTATAAATTTGATAAAAAAATTAATCAATTTTAGCAACAATAGAATTAAAATTATGCCAGGCAGTGGGATTAACTCAACTAATATTTTGGAATTCATTAATCTTGATGTAGACGAAATACATGGCTCTTTTTCTAAAGATAGAAAAAGTAAGCAATCAGTATCAAGTATTGATGAAATTTTAAGATGTAATAATTTAATGACAGATCTCCACAAAAAATTAAAAAAATAGTTGATTTAACACAACCATTTAGTCCTAATTCTTAAACTAAATAGCCAACCTCATTTAAATACTAAATTTGTGAGTATTAATCTATTTTAGCATATTTTGCCGCTTTAACAAATCTAAATTTACCAAATGAATCTTTTTTTAACTCTATATTGACATATCCAAAGAAAATCAAAAGGCCTTTAATGTCATTATATAAATATTCATTGATTTCAAAATAAATTTTCCCTTTGTCTATCAGATTATTATGAGCGAACTTCAAAATTGCTCTATAGAAAACCAAAGGATCATCATCTTCAACAAATAAAGCTAATTCAGGCTCAAAATGGAGAACATTATTTTGCATTTTCTTTTTTTCTAAATTTCTTACATATGGTGGGTTAGAAACTATCAAATCATATTTTTTATCCGATTTATATTCTAAAATATCGGCTTCAATAAAATTAATATTTACCTTATTTTTTTTAGCATTTTGCTTAGCTAGTTCTAATGCAGAACTACTAATATCAAGTGCATCCAACACAAAACCATTATGATTTGCTAATGAAACAGAAATGCAACCGGTGCCTGTTCCTATATCTAGAATTGTAATTTCATTTGTCTCTGATTTAATAATCCAATCTACTAACTCTTCTGTTTCAGGTCTTGGAATTAAAGCTGAAGGAGTGCAGATAAATTCAAGTCCATAAAAAGATGTTGTCTTTAATATATACTGTATAGGCTCCTCATTTAATAGCCTTACAATTGCTTTTGAAAACATATCAACCTGCTTTTTATTAATTAGCTCCTCGCCTGCTAATAACAGTTTGGTTGGAGATATATTCAAATACTTTTCGCATAGAAATTTAAAAATAGACAGAATTTCTTCATTTGGATAAGTGATAGCTAACTTAGTTTTAAAGTCTTTTTTTAAATCTTTTAATTTCATTACAGATTTTTAATCATATGAATATCACAAGAAAAATGGCAAGTATTGCCAAGGGGGCCATCGATTTTTTTAAAACCAAACTTATCATATAATGTAATTGCTGACTTGAGTTGGGTAATTGTTTCTAAGTAACATATTTTAAAATCTGATTCAGCAGCAAAGTTCAAACATTTTAGCAGCATCTCTTTGCCTAATCCTTTTCCTCTTATTGATTTGGAAAAATACATTTTTTGAAGCTCACATATATTGTCATCTCCATTTTTTAAAGGCTTGATTCCACCACCACCAAAAATAATTCCATTAGATTCTATGACAAAATATTTTTCTCTAGAATTTTGATAATTCTGGTACATACTTTCAGTTTCATCGTCTTGGTAAGCAGTGCCGACAAGTGGCAATTTTAGCTCAACAAAAACAGCTCTAATTACATTACAAATATGCAAATTATCTTCAGGTTTTATTTCTCTAATAATGTAGCTAAAATCTTTCAAATTTTAATACTATTTTTGTTATGTGAATATACACGAAAAATATATTAATAGATGTATTCAAATAGCTAAAAATGCCATTCCTTTGGCATATCCAAATCCAGCTGTCGGCTGTTGTATTGTTCACAAAAATAATATTATTGCAGAAGGTTACACTAGTGAATATGGAGGAAGTCATGCCGAAGTTAATGCGATCAATTCATTAAAAAACAAAGATCTTTTAAGTGAATGTAGTTTATATGTAACTTTAGAGCCTTGCTCGCATTTTGGAAAAACTCCGCCCTGCTCAGATTTAATTTTAAAATATAAAATCCCAAGAGTGTTTATAGGAATTAAAGATCCTAATCCTAAAGTTAGCGGAAAAGGAATAAAAAAATTAAAAGAAAATGGAGTTCATGTTGAAGTTGAAATATTAGCAAAGGAATGTAAAAATCATCATAAAATATTTTTAACTAACATCACTAAAAAAAGACCATTTATTACACTAAAATGGGCTGAAACAGCTGATGGCTACATAGCTCCAAAAGAGAAAAAAAATACAAAGCCAGTATGGATTTCTAATAAATATTCTCAACAGCTATCTCATAAATTAAGGTCTGAGTTTGATTGTATTTTAGTAGGAAGTAAAACTATAATTGATGATGACCCCAGTTTAAATACTAGGCAATGGCATGGGAGATCCCCAAAGGTTGTAGTTTTAAATAGAAAAAATAATTTAGATAAAAATTTAAATGTTTTTAAAACAGGTTCTGAGATTTTAATTATTGATAATAAAACTATAAGCAACAATAAAAATATTACTAAACAGATATGCAAATTCTTAAAATCAAATAATATTTCGAGTATTATCGTTGAAGGAGGAGCACAAACACTTAAAACTTTTTTAAAAGAAAATATGTGGGATGAGATAAAAGTTTTTAAATCAAATAAAAAATTAGTTAATGGTATTAATGCTCCAATAATTCAATTAGAAAAATCTAGTGAAAAAAATATAATGGGAGATAAACTAATCACCTATCATAATAATTGATTTTAAATTTTATCCAAGATATATTTTGGGCATCTTTGAGGCTTTCCTGTTTGCTTGTTCATAAATGCTAAATGAGTAATTCCTTTGGTAATTAAATCTTTGTTCTCATTATATATATTGTAAGCAAATTTAATTCTAGCAGTTGGTTTTTCTAACAAGAATGTTTCAATTGTTAATTCGTCATCATAATAAGCAGATTTTACATAATTAGTTTCTAAGAATACAACAGGGAGAAGTACTCCATCAGATTCCATTTTTTTATAGGAAACTCCGATTTTAGTAATCCAGTCAAGTCGACCTATTTCAAAAAACTGTGCATAATTGCCGTGATGAACAAAACCCATTTGATCCGTTTCACCATATCTTACTCTAATTTTAGTAATTGTTTTTTTCATTAGAAAAATATAGATTTTTTAAAAATTAATTATTAAATTTAATTATTAAGAAACATGCAAAAAAAAAAGTTAATAATCAACCGTTTTTAATTTTTTTTTTTCATTTTTTGTTCACATATTTGTCTTTCAGTTTTATATAGCTTTTTTATAGACTGATAACTATTAAAAACTAACTAAATTACAATTAATATTACCAGTTAATGAATATTACAGCTAAATCTGTTTGGACTAATTGCCTAAAATTTGTAAAAGACAATATTCAACCTCAAGCCTACAAAACATGGTTTGAACCTATACAAGCTGTTAAGTTAACTGACAAATCTCTAAGCATTCAAGTTCCTAGTAAATTCTTTTATGAATGGCTTGAGGAACATTACGTAAAACTTTTAAAAGTAGCCTTAAGTAAAGAGCTTGGAGAAGATGCTAAATTAGTTTACATCATTAAAATGGAAAACACTTTCGGCAATACACAACCATTCACCGAAAAAATTCCAAGTTCAAATAATAACTCAAGTAATTATCAAAATGTAACAACTTCAGTTAATAAAAAAATTCCTGAGCTTAAAAACCCATTTATTATTCCAGGAATCCAAAATGTTAAAATCGAGTCTCAACTAAATCCTAGCTACAGTTTTGAGAATTTCTTAGAAGGTGACTCAAATAGATTAGCAAGAAACGCTGGTATAGCTGTTGCTAACAAGCCTGGTGGAACTTCATTTAACCCTCTGTTAATATTTGGAGGAGTTGGGTTGGGTAAAACTCATTTAGCCCATTCAATAGGTATTGATATAAAAGACAAATACCCTGATAGAACTGTCTTATATATTACTGCAGAAAAATTTACTCAACAATATATAGAAGCTATCAAGAAAAATAATAGAAATGATTTTATACATTTCTACCAAATTATAGATGTTTTAATTGTTGATGACGTACAATTTTTATCTGGAAAGTCTGGGACCCAAGACGTGTTTTTCCACATATTCAACCATCTACATCAAAATGGAAAGCAAGTTATTTTAACCAGTGACAAAGCGCCAGTTGACATGCAGGATATTGAATTAAGATTATTATCTAGATTTAAATGGGGACTTTCAGCAGAACTACAAAATCCTGATTTTGAAACTAGGGTATCAATTCTAAACAACAAACTATACCGTGATGGAGTTAGCATGAGTGAAGAGGTGATTGAATATGTTGCTAAAAATATTAAAACAAACGTACGTGAATTAGAGGGTGCAATAATATCTCTAATTGCTCAAGCTTCTTTTAACAGAAAAGAAATTACTATATCTCTTGCTAAAGAAATAGTAGAAAAGTTTGTAAAAAATACTAAAAGAGAAGTGTCAATAGATTACATACAAAAAACTGTTTCTGACTACTTCCAAATGGAAGTAAGCACATTACAATCCAAAACAAGAAAAAGACATATAGTTCAGGCAAGACAATTAGCTATGTTTTTTGCAAAAAAATTCACAAAAGCATCTTTAGCTAGCATTGGTTCTCAAATTGGAAAAAGAGATCATGCAACAGTTTTACACGCTTGTAAAACCGTAGACAATCTTTCGTCCACTGATAAACAGTTCAGAAAATATGTTGAAGATCTAGGGAAAAAACTCTCTATTTAAAAAACTCAATCATCAAAGGCATATTATATTTAATTCCGAATACACTTGGTGATAATGAACCTCTTGAGGTTCTTCCTATTTCAGTTAAAAAAATTATAGAATCAACTAACTACTATCTTTTTGAAAATGAAAAAGCAGGTAGGAAGTTTATAAAGAAAATATCCCCTTCGAAAGCCCAAAGTTCATTAAAAGTGAATTTAATTAATAAATTCACTTTAGCACAAGAATTGAATTCTTTTTTAGATCCGATTTATAATGGTTATAATATTGGGTTAATTTCAGATGCTGGTTGCCCTGGAGTAGCGGACCCTGGATCAGACATTATAAAAATAGCTCATCAATCCAATATAAAGGTGGTACCTCTTGTTGGACCATCATCAATTTTACTGGCTATAATGAGTTCAGGGCTAAATGGACAAAATTTTTCTTTCAATGGCTATCTTCCAATTGATAGAGCAGATAAAAAAGATAAAATAAAAGAATTAGAAAAAACATCTCATCAAAAAAATCAATCACAAATATTTATAGAAACTCCGTATAGAAATAATAAAATGTTAGAAGATCTAATAAAAACTTTAAGTGGAGATACAAATCTTTGTATAGCTTGTGATATAACTCTAAATACAGAGTACATCAGAACTTTATCAATTAATGAGTGGAAGAAAAATAAAATTAATATTGATAAAAAACCTGCCATTTTTATAATTCACAAGTACTAGACCTTATTTTTTTATCCCTTTAGAGTCTAAGTATTTATGAAATTTCTTCGCATTATTATTATGCTCATACAAAGTTCTTGAAAAATTATGGTAACCAATATTATTAGGGTCAGCAGAAAAGTAAAAATACTTGTGCTTTTCAAAATTTAAAACAGCATCTATGGAGCTTATATCTGGCAATGCAATTAATCCTGGTGGAAGACCTTTGTACTTATATGTGTTAAATTTAGAATCAATTTTTAAATGCTTGTATAAAATTCTTCTAATAATTTCATTTTTATACTCTGGTAATTGATAAGCAGCATACTTTACGGTTGGGTCAGCTTGAAGAAGCCAATTATTATTTAACCTATTCATGTAAACCCCAGCAATCGTTGTTAACTCACTTTTCATTTTTGATTCTTGAGTTACTATTGAAGCCAATATCATCACCTGGCTTTGATTTAGACCTATTTGCTTTAATTTCTGCTTCCTTAAATCATTCCAAAATAAATTATATTCCTTTAGCATTCTTGATCTAAATGAATTTGCATCTGTATCCCAATAAAAGTTATAACTATTAGGTAAAAAAATAGAGAGAGAATTATATTTATTAAATCCATTTGATTTAAAAAAATCTAAATCTTTAAAAGAATTTAATAATGACAAACTATCGGCCTCAATTTGGCTAGAAATTTTACCTGCTAACTCATATTCGTTATCTATATTATTAAAAATAACATCAACCGTTAATTTGTTCGATCGTAAAGTATTTATAATTTGGTTATTATTCATCCCTTTTTTAATAGCAAATTTTCCAGGTTTTAATTTTACATCATATCCCTTTCTAATTGCTAGTCTTTCAAAAGAATTTATATTTTTTAAAACTGGATTTAGATCTTGCTTTAACTGCTCAAAGGTTTGATCGGTGTAGATATAAACATAAGCAATATCATTGTTAAAATTTGTGTTTGAAACAAACATAGTAACATATACAAAATAAGAAAATATTGAAAGTATAATAAGTCCAATTAGAGAAATTAATAATAATATTTTTTTTATATACATATCAATTGTAATAATAATTCATTTTTATATTTTCCATCAAATTTTATCCAATCTTTTTTTAAACCAACTTGTTTAAATTCAACACTTTTAAAGAGGTTTATACTATGACTATTATCTTCTAATATATTACAATACAACTGATGAAGAGAAAGATGGGTTTTAGAATACTGAATAAGAAGCTCTAAAGCTTCTTTAGCAAAACCTTTACTTCTCATTTTTTCATTAATAATTATAGCAACTCCAGCTCTGTTATTTTTAAAATCTATATCAAACAAATCAATCAATCCAATTGTAATATTTTGAAAATTAGTTATAACCAATCGAAGTTGTTTAGCTTCGTAAATATCCATATTTGAATTTTTTAAATATCTATTTAATAAATATCTTGAGAATGGAATTTGAGAATCACTGATGCTCCAATATTTTTCGTTATTCTCTATTGAAAACAAATAATTAATATCTTCAGATTCCAAGGCTCTTAAAAATATATTTTTTCCTTTTAACGTGTTCATATTTGTCCTTTATATACTTCGATAGCTGGTCCTTCTAGCCATATGTTTTTATAAATATTATTAAATTCAAAAGACACAAATAATTCACCACCAAGTGTGTTTATCTTAATTCTATTTGTATCTACAAGGCCTTTTTTGTAAGCTGATAAGGCAGAAGCTATAACTCCAGTTCCACAAGACAGTGTTTCATTCTCAACTCCACGTTCATATGTTCTAACCTTAATAGAGGAATTATCAATTACTTCAGTGAAATTTATATTAACTCCATCTTCACTTATTTCTTTATTGTTTCTTAATTCTCTTCCAAACTCGAAAACATTAATATTATCAATGGAATCACAAAATTTAACAAAATGTGGAGAACCTGTATCTAATAAAAACCCAGTATTAATATTTTGAATCTCAGAGACAGTATTCATTTTAATTTTAATTAAATTATTATTAATTATCCCCTCATGTATCCCATCAATTGCCATAAAATTGGCTTTATCATCAATAATATTTAATTTTTTAGCAAAAGAAATAATACATCTACCACCATTACCACACATGCTAGTTTGTTTTCCATCAGAATTAAAATAAATCATTTTAAAATCATATAGATTATCATTTTCAAGAAGAATTAAACCATCAGCTCCCACCCCAAAATGCCTGGAACATATTTTAGAAATTAGTTCAGTATTATTTTTGTCAAAAAATAGCGATCTATTGTCAATTAAAACGAAATCGTTTCCGGTTCCATGGTATTTATAAAACTCAACTGTCATGAATAACAAATATATAAAATACAGTGTTAATTATAATTGTTAAATGAACGTTAAAAGCTTTAAATCTATTTGCAATTTATTTTAATTTTAGGTTAATATTTAAATTTATTAGTTATGAAAAAATATTTATTAATAATATTATCGTCAATAATTGGAGGAATAATAGCTGTTTACATGTATGAAAAATTAACCACAGAAGTTTTCAAAAAAGAAAAAATAAGTAACCTTGTTTTAACAGAACAGTTACCAATAAATAATTTAATAGCCTCTACAAATCTCATACAAGATAGACCAGACTTTGTAAAAACAGCAGAAAATACAATTAACACGGTAGTTCATGTCAAAAATTCTCTTTCGAGTTCTGAAAAAATTACATTAGAAGACCTGATGTTTGGCAGGGGGCGAGATCAGATGCAAATTGGTACAGGATCTGGCGTTATTATTTCTGCTGATGGTTATATAATAACTAATGCTCATGTAATAGACAAAGCTGAAAAAATTCTAATTACAACAAATGATAATAAAGAATTTGAAGCTAAATTAATTGGAAGCGATGACCAAAATGACATTGCATTATTAAAAGTAGAAACTGAAAATGAGCTACCATATGCTATATTTGGTGATAGTGACGCAACTAAAATTGGAGAATGGGTGTTAGCAATTGGAAATCCTTTTAATTTGACATCAACAGTAACAGCTGGAATAATTAGTGCTAAAGCTAGAAACTTAGATCCAACTGGAAGAACTACACAATCATTTATTCAAACCGATGCTGCAGTTAACCCTGGTAATTCTGGAGGTGCATTAGTGAATACAATGGGGCAACTAATAGGAATAAATACTGCGATTCAGTCTCAAACTGGTTCTTATATTGGATACTCATTTGCAGTACCTAGTAATATTGCAAAAAAGGTTATTGAAGATTTAATGGAGTTTGGAATTGTTCAGAATGGGTTCTTAGGGGTCACTGGAACTGCTTTAGACAACAGTATTGCTAAAGAACTTTCAACAGATGAAATTGAAGGCTTTTATATAAATTCTGTTGAAAATTATTCTGGAGCAGATTTGGCTGGTATAAAAAAAGGGGATATCATAAAGTATATTGATGATATAAAAATTTCAAAATTTTCTGACCTAAAAGGCTATCTAAGTACAAAAAGACCAAATGATTTGGTAATGGTTGAGTTAATAAGTAATAAAAAGAAAAGAAAAATTGAAGTAAAATTAAATAAAAATGAAAGGATATCCTTTAATGTAATTGGGATTTTAAAAAACTTATCTGATGAAGAATTAAAAAAATATAATAAATCTAGTGGTGTAAAAATATCTGACTTTAATAGACGATATGAAAAGTATTGGACTGATTACGGAATTGAAATTGGCAACATAATAAACAGCATCAACGGCGTTAAAATTAAATCAATTAGTGATGTACAAAATATTTTAAATGAAATGAATAATTATGATCCACTCAGAATAGAGATAATTAATAGTGAAAACAAAATAGAAAGATTTAATTTTAGATAAAAACTATTTTAAATTATTAATGATATCTTCGAGCGATGAGAATTGATATAATAACAGCATTACCTGACTTACTTAAAAGTCCTTTTGAGACATCTATGCTTAAAAAAAGTATAGATTTAAAGCTTGTAGATTTACACATACACAACCTAAGAGACTTCTCTAAAGATAACTACAAAACAATTGATGATAACCAATTTGGTGGTGGTGCCGGCATGGTTATGATGATTGAACCAATAGATAAATGTATCAATAAATTAAAAAATGAACGACATTATGATGAAATTATATACTTATCTCCTGACGGTGAAAAGCTAAATCAAAAAATATCTAACAAACTATCCTTGTTGAAGAATATTATTGTTCTTTGCGGTCACTATAAAGGAGTTGATCAACGTGTTAGAGATTATTTAATTACAAAAGAAATATCAATTGGAGACTATGTATTAACAGGAGGTGAATTAGCTGCAGCAGTTTTGTGTGACTCCATAATAAGACTAATACCAGGTGTATTAAGTAATGAAACATCTGCATTAACAGATTCATTTCAAGATGACCTATTAGCTCCACCTATATATACAAGACCAAGAGATTATAATGGATGGAAAGTACCTGATGTCTTGTTAAGTGGAGATTTTCCTAAAATTGAAAAATGGAGAGAAGAAAAGGCTATAGAGGCTACATTGAAAAAAAGACCAGATATTATTGATTAAAAAAATATAGATAAATAACTGTTAAATATTGCATGTTATTAAATTATGTTTATTTTTGCAGCCAATTCGAGCTAACCTCTCAACGATAATCGTTCATGTTGTCTCAGAATAATTTTTTAAAATTAAATAAAATGACTTCATTAGTAAAATTTGTACAAGACGAGTTTGTTCCAAAAAATACTTTTCCAGATTTTGGAGCTGGTGATACAATAACAGTTTATTACGAAATTAAAGAAGGTAATAAAACTAGAACACAGTTCTTTAGGGGAGTTGTACTTCAAAAAAGAGGTAGTGGTAGTTCAGAAACATTTACAATTAGAAAAATGTCTGGATCTATTGGTGTTGAAAGAATATTCCCAATTAATTTACCTGCATTGCAAAAAATCGAAGTAAATAAGGCTGGTAAGGTAAGAAGAGCAAGAATTTTCTACTTTAGAAATCTTACTGGTAAAAAAGCAAGAATCAAGGAAGTAAGAAGAAAGTAAACTCCTTATAAACATTTGTTAATAAGTCTGGTTTACAAGTAGTTAAGATCTTTACACGATATTTTCTTGTTATTTTAAATTCATATTATATATTAGTAATAGAATCATGGCTTAATGCAGTTTCGTTTACGAAATGATTGATTCATTAAAGACGTTCTTTGAAACAATTACCTGGTTATGATTAAAAAGAGATTTATCTCTAAAATCATGAGGAAGTTTACTAAACTTAACGAAAGTAAAGCATGTAACGTCCAAAAAAATGAAAGTTTAATCTCAATGCGAAAGCCTGAAAATAAACTTAAACCTAAACAAAATTATTTATTGCTACTAGCGTTAAATAAAACAACTGAATAGGAAATAACCTTGTAATTAAACTGAGATATAAAGGCACTAAAGAGTAATATCTTCTAGTACACTACTTTATATTTCAATTGAATCGAATAACTCAAAATTATTCACAAGTGCAAGCTTGATTATAATTGGTAGATATACCACTGAAATTCGAATTCATAAAAAGCCATATTAATGCAGATTTATCTGTAATAATATGGCTTTTGTTTTTTAATAGTAAATTGAGTTTTATATAATTTTTCGCAAGTCAATTCATATATTTGTATGAAAAAAATACATAACATTCAATCAGTAGATAATAATGTCGAAAATAATATATACCAAAACTGATGAGGCTCCTGCCCTAGCGACCCTATCTTTTTTACCCATTGTAAAAGCATTTACAAAATCTTCAAAAATAGTTGTTGAAACAAAGGATATTTCTTTATCAGCAAGAATTTTGGCTAATTTTTCAGAATTTTTATCTGAGGATCAAAAAATAAATAATGATCTTGATTTCCTGGGAGATTTGGTGAAACATCCAAATGCTAATATCATAAAACTTCCAAATATTAGCGCATCAATTCCTCAAATAAAAAATGCAATAACAGAATTACAAAAGCTTGGCTACAAAATCCCCAAATATCCTAACGATGCAAACTCAGTAATTGAAAAAAAGATTAAGGCTAAATATGACTCCATTAAGGGAAGTGCAGTAAATCCTGTTTTGAGAGAGGGAAATTCAGACAGAAGAGCTCCAATAGCCATAAAAAATTACGTAAAAAACAATCCTCATTCAATGGGGGAATGGACTAATAATTCGAAAACTCATGTTTCAACAATGTCTAAAGGAGATTTTAGAAATAATGAAAAGTCTCACACCTTAGATAATAATACTGATGTTTATATATCTCACACTGATGTAAATGGGAAAGAAATATTGCTAAAAGATAAATTTAACTTACAAAAAGATGAAATAATTGATGCATCTGTAATGAGTATTAAAGCTCTGAAAAGTTTTTTAGAACAAAGTATTAATGATGCTAAAAAAGAAAATATTTTATTTTCAGTTCATTTAAAAGCGACAATGATGAAGGTTAGCGACCCTATAATTTTTGGGCATGTAGTCAAAACTTATTTTTCACAAGTTTTTAAAAAATATGAAGATATTATCAAAAAACTTGAAATAAATGTAAATAATGGCTTTGGGCATTTAACTGGAAAAATAAACGATTTAAATGATGAGTTGAAAAATGAAATTATATCTGAAATCAACAATGCATATAAAAATGGACCAGAGTTAGCTATGGTAAATAGTGATAAAGGAATAACTAACTTACATGTTCCAAGTGATGTAATTATTGATGCTTCAATGCCAGCTATGATAAGGAATTCGGGGAAAATGTGGGATTCTTGTGGGAAAGCTAAAGATACTAAAGCTGTAATTCCCGATAGTAGTTATGCTTCTATTTATCAAGCAACAATTGATTTTTGCAAAGACAATGGAGCATTTGACCCAACCACCATGGGAACAGTTCCAAATGTAGGATTAATGGCTCAAAAAGCTGAAGAATATGGATCTCATGATAAAACATTTGAAATTAAAAAAAATGGAACTGTTAGTATAAAAAACAATAAAGGAGAAATATTATTAAGTCATAATGTTGAAAGTGGTGACATATGGAGAATGTGTCAAGTAAAAGATGGGCCAATTCAAGATTGGGTTAAGTTAGCAGTTAATAGAACTCGACTATCAAAGACACCTTCAATTTTTTGGTTAGATAATCAAAGACCTCATGATATTGAATTAATAAAAAAAGTTGAATTATACTTAAACGACCATAACACAAGCGGATTAGACATTAGGATTTTATCTCCATACGAAGCAACAAAAGTAACCTTAGAAAGATTAAAACAAGGGAAGGACACTATATCTGTTTCTGGTAATGTATTAAGAGATTATTTAACCGATTTGTTTCCAATTTTAGAAGTTGGAACTAGTGCTAAAATGTTATCAATTGTTCCGCTAATCAATGGAGGAGGGTTATTTGAAACAGGAGCAGGTGGGTCTGCACCAAAACATGTTGAACAACTAATAAAGGAAAACCATCTTAGATGGGATTCACTTGGTGAATTTTTAGCTCTTAGTATTTCATTAAATCATCTAGGACTTAAATTTAAAAACTCAAAAGCAATTGTACTTGCAAAATGTCTTGATTTAGCAGTTGAAGAACTCTTATTAAATAAAAAATCACCATCGAGAAAAAAAGGAGAAATTGATAATAGAGGAAGTCATTTTTATCTATCATTATTTTGGGCCAAAGCTATTGCTAATCAAGATACAGATCTGAGTTTGAAAAGTGAATTTGATAAGGTGTTTAATCTTCTTTCTGAAAATGAAATAAAAATATTAAAACAACTTATTCAAGTTCAAGGAAAAGAAGTGGATTTAGGGGGGTATTATAAACCAGATTTGATAACAAGTAATAAAATCATGAAACCCAGTCCAATTTTTAATGAAATTATTAATAATCTATACTCTGTAAATTAATACTATTGAATAAATTTATTAAAATAACAGAACAAAATTCAAAGTATAACTCTATTGAAAATAAATCTGTTGATCTTATACTAAAAGAGATTAATTGTGAAGATCAATCTGTTGCTTATAATATAAAGAGAGAATTAGATTCTATAGAGAAAGTTATTCATGAAGCTATTAAATGCCTCAAAAATAATGGAAGAATTTTTTATATTGGATCTGGAACAAGTGGCAGAATGGGGATTTTAGATGCTTCTGAGTGTCCTCCTACATTTGGAGTGGATAAAAATGTTGTTATCGGTATAATTGCTGGAGGAGATAAAGCCATTAGAAACTCGCAAGAATTTGCTGAAGATTCAACAAATCAAGGTTGGCTTGACTTGAAAGAAAAAAAAATTAATAACAATGATATTGTAATAGGAATTGCAGCATCAGGAACTACCCCTTACGTTATTGATGCAATAAAAAAATGCAATAAAAATAATATATCAACTGCTTGTATAACCTGTAATAAAAATAGTCCATTAGCAAAAGAATCTAAATTTCCAATAGAAATAATTGTTGGCCCGGAATATATTACTGGAAGTTCAAGAATGAAGGCTGGAACTGCTCAGAAAATGGTTTTGAATATGATTAGTACATCAGTAATGATTAAATTGGGTAGGGTAAAAGGAAATTTAATGATAGATATGCAGCTTTCTAACAATAAGTTAATAGAAAGAGCAATCAATATGTTAATCAGCTCTTTAAACGTTTCTTACTCAGATGCTAAAAAACTGATAACAAAATATGGAAATGTTAGAAAAGCAATTGAAAATTATAATGAATAAAACCCACAAAAAAATAGTAGAAAATTTTCCAAAAAAAAATGATTTAAGGGTAAAAAATCTTTACACAGGTATTCAACTTTTATGTATTTCTTTAATTACAATCATTAGTGGACCAATTTTGATTCAAATTGGATTTGTTAAATCAAAAGATCTTATAAATCTTTACTCAATTTTAGGAATTTTAGTCTGTGTATTAGCTATTGTATTAATATATTCAGGGGTAAAAAAGATAGGAGATTATATTTTTTATCAAAAATGATAGATAATAAATTATATTAAATAAGATTATACAATTATATTTACTTTTTAAAGCAGTTTTATGATTAATATCACACTAAAAGATGGTTCAAAAAAGAGTTTTTCGAAAGGAATCTCCGTTTTAGATATAGCCAAAAGTATAAGTGAGGGTTTTGCAAGAAACGTAATTTCAGCAAAATTTAATGATATAATTATTGAAACATCTACATGCTTAGTTTCTGATGGCTCTTTGGAACTTTATACATGGGAGGATGAAAATGGAAAAAAAGCATTTTGGCACTCCTCATCACACATTTTAGCACAAGCTATTCAAGAGTTGTATGAAGGAGTAAAACTTACCATAGGGCCTGCAATTGATAAAGGGTTTTATTATGATATTGATTTTGGAGATAAATCTATTTCTGAAAAAGATTTTAAAAATATAGAATCTAAAATGCTTGAAATAGCAAGGGGGAAACATGATTTTAAAATGAGATCTGTAAGTAAAAGTGATGCTCTTGATTTATACTCATCTGAAAAAAATGAATATAAAGTTGAACTTATACAAAATCTTACCGATGGTGAAATAACATTTTGTGATCATTCAAATTTTACAGATTTATGTAGAGGTGGACACATTCCTAACACTGGAATCGTTAAAGCTTTTAAATTATTAAGTGTAGCCGGAGCATACTGGAGAGGAAATGAGAAAAACAAGCAATTAACAAGAGTTTACGCAATATCTTTTCCTAAGCAAAAGTTACTAACTGCGTACCTTGATAACTTGGAAGAAGCAAAAAAAAGAGATCATAGAAAAATAGGTAAACAACTAGGGTTGTTTACCTTTTCTCAAAAAGTCGGATTAGGTTTACCTCTTTGGCTTCCTAAAGGAGCTGATTTAAGGTCAAGATTAGAGAATTTTTTAAAAGATGCTCAAAAGAAAGCTGGCTATGAAATGGTTATTACACCACATATTGGTCAGAAAGAACTATACATGACTTCTGGCCATTATGAAAAATATGGAGAAGATAGTTTTCAACCAATTAGAACTCCTAAAGAAAATGAAGAATTTCTTTTAAAACCTATGAATTGTCCCCATCATTGCGAGATTTATAACTCAGATAAATTTAGTTATAAGGACCTACCTGTTAGGTATGCTGAATTTGGTACTGTTTATAGGTATGAACAAAGTGGAGAGTTACATGGACTAACTAGAGTTAGAGGTTTTACTCAAGACGATGCTCACATATTTTGTACTGAAGACCAATTGGATGAAGAATTTAAAAACGTAATTGATTTAGTACTTTATGTTTTTAAATCGTTAGGGTTTGATAATTTCACTGCTCAAGTTTCACTAAGAGATCCAGAAAAATCTGAAAAATATATTGGAACTAATGAGGTTTGGGAAAAATCTGAAAACGCGATTTTAAAAGCAGTTAAAGAAAAGAACTTAAAATATAAGATTGAAAAAGGTGAAGCCGCCTTCTATGGACCTAAACTAGATTTCATGGTCAAAGATGCACTAGACAGGGAATGGCAATTAGGTACCATTCAAGTTGACTACAATCTTCCTGAAAGATTTGAACTAACTTATAAAGGAAATGATAACCAATTATATAGACCCGTAATGATTCATAGGGCACCTTTTGGAAGCTTAGAGAGATTTATAGCAATTTTATTGGAGAATACAGCCGGTAATTTACCTATTTGGTTAATTCCTGAACAGGTTGCAATACTTAGTATTAGCGATAAATACGAGAAATACACTAAAAAAGTTTTAAATTTGTTAGAAATTAACGAAATTCGCGCCCTGCTTGATAATAGAAGTGAAACAATGGGAAGAAAGATTCGTGATGCAGAAATAAATAAAACTCCATACATGATTATTATTGGAGAAAACGAAGAAAAAGAAAACTGTATTTCATTAAGAAAACACGGTGGAGAAGATTTAGGTAAAATGAGTGTTGAAGATTTTGTAAAAATTATAAATAATTCAATAAAAAATATATTTAATAACTAAAATTATACACTATAGCAATTAGAAGAAGAAAACCAAGAGGTCCTGCAAGGATTATCAAAGTTGACGAACATAGAATAAATAGTAAAATCCTAGCACCAGAGATAAGGCTGGTAGGTGAGAATGTAGAAATTGGGGTATATTCAAAATCAAAAGCATTAATAATTGCAGATGATTTAGGCTTAGATCTTGTAGAAATTTCGCCTAAAGCAAATCCTCCTGTGTGTAAAATAGTGGATTATAAAAAATTCCTTTATGAACAGAAAAAAAGAGATAAAGTATTAAAATCTAAGACAACTAAGGTAGTTATCAAAGAAATTAGATTCGGACCTCAAACTGATAATCATGATTATGAATTCAAGAAGAAACATTCTGAAAAATTTTTAAAGGAAGGTGCTAAGTTAAAAGCCTTTGTGTTTTTTAAAGGAAGGTCTATTATCTATAAAGATCAAGGTGAAATTTTGTTATTAAGATTAGCCCAAGATCTTGAAGAAATAGGAAAAGTTGAACAAATGCCAAAATTAGAAGGCAAAAGAATGATAATGTTTATAGCTCCAAAAAAATAAGTAAGTAATAATTAAAATTGACTAAATATGCCAAAAATGAAAACAAAATCTAGTGCCAAAAAACGTTTCAAAGTAACGGGTACTGGAAAAATCAAAAGAAAACATGCTTTCAAAAGCCATATTTTAACTAAGAAATCTAAAAAAAGAAAATTAGCTTTAACACACAGTACATTAGTACACAAAAGTGATGAAGATAATATTAAACAACAATTAAGATTAAAATAGTTTAAAAAAGGTGTAATATTAACCATGAATTGGGCAATAAAGAGTTTTTAAAACCGCCTAACTCAAAAAAAAAAAAAAAAAATGCCAAGATCAGTAAATTCAGTAGCTAAAAGAGCTAGGAGAAAAAAAGTATTAAAACAAGCCAAAGGATATTTTGGTAGAAGAAAAAATGTATGGACAGTAGCTAAGAACGCTGTTGATAAAGCAATGCTTTATGCATTTAGAGATAGAAGAAACAAGAAAAGATCGTTTAGAGCACTGTGGATTATGAGAATAAATGCTGGTGCTCGTTTACATGGAATGTCTTACTCTGAATTTATCGGTAAAATGAAGTCAAAAAACATTGACTTAAACAGAAAAGTTTTAGCAGATTTAGCTATGAACAATCCAGAGGCTTTTAAAGCAATTGTTGATAAAATAAATTAAAAAGGAAGATCTGAATTATCAGGTAAATTAAATGCCTGATTTGGATCTGGTTTGAAGGTATCATCATTTGCTGCTGCATTCATTTTTGAATGAAACTCATACGGAGAATCAAAATCATCAATATTTTCAAACCTACCTAATTCCTTAATAAACTTAAGCCTTAAATTGTCTAACCCACCATTTCTGTGTTTTGCTACAATCAGCTCAGCTTGTCCATCAGTTGAGGATCTATCATCGTCATCCCACTCATCGATTTTATAGTATTCTGGTCTGTAAATAAACGAAACTATATCAGCATCTTGTTCAATTGCACCAGATTCACGTAAATCTGATAAAATCGGTCTTTTACTCCCTCCTCTAGTTTCAACAGCTCTAGAAAGTTGAGAAAGCGCTATAACAGGGATGCTTAATTCCTTAGCTAATGCCTTAAGGTTTCTAGAAATAGTTGATATTTCTTGTTCTCTATTACCTCCTTTATTATTACCTCCAATAGTCATTAATTGCAAATAATCTACAATCAATAATTTTATTCCATGTTGGGAAGATAATCGTCTAGCTTTTGCCCTCAAATCAAATACAGATAAAGAGGGTGAGTCGTCAATAAAAAGAGGAGCTTTTTCTAAACTCTTTACTTTAACATTTAATTGCTCCCACTCATGCTTTTCTAATCTACCAGTTCTTAACTTTTCAGATGACAAACCTGTTTCTGATGAAATTAATCTTGTGATTAATTGAACTGAGGACATCTCTAAAGAGAAAAATCCTACTGGGATATTTTGATTAACTGCAATATTCCTAGCCATTGAGAGTGTTAATGCTGTTTTACCCATACCAGGTCTGGCTGCAATAATGATTAAATCACTTTCTTGCCAACCTGAGGTTAATTTATCAATTTTATCAAATCCAGATGGAATACCACTAAGACCATCTTTATTTGAAATAGCTTCAATTTTTTTCTTTGCCTGAATAACTAAACTTTGAGCAGTTTCCGAAGATTTTTTTATATTTCCCTGAGTAACATCATATAGTTTAGCTTCAGCTTTATCTAGCAAATCAAAAACATCTTTAGTTTCATCATAAGATTCTTCAATAATTTCATTAGAAATTTTAATTAAACTCCTTTGGATATATTTTTGTAAAATAATCCTAGCATGAAACTCAATATGAGCAGAAGAAGAAACTTTTTGAGTAAGAGATATTAAGTAAAAATCTCCACCAGCTAGTTCTAATCTGTTATCTTTTTTTAGTTGAGAGGACACTGTTAGTAAGTCAATAGGTTCACTATTTTCAAACAAAGTAAGAATAGCTTCAAATATATATTGATGGCTTTCTTTATAAAAAGCTTCGGAATTTAATATATCTATCACCTCGTCGACACCTTTTTTATCAATCATCATAGCACCTAGTACAACTTCTTCGAGATCAATTGCTTGGGGAGGTATTTTACCTTTTTCTAAATTAATAATAGAATTTCTGTCAACTCTTAAATTTTGATAAGGTTTTGTTTGCTTCATAAAGCTAAGTTACTTAAATAATGAAATGAAAAATAGAATATAAAACTTAACTTTTTAACTAATAATAAACATTATCGTTGTTAATAAAAGTTAGAAATTGTTAATAGAGGTTAGATTTATATTAACCATTAAAAACACCCATAGACGAATATTTATCCATTCTCTTATTAACCAAATCTTTAGAAGATAAATCTTTAAATTCAGAGTAAGCTTTAACTATAGCATCACGTACATTAAGAAATGTTTTTTCTCTATCACTGTGTGCACCACCCAAAGGCTCTTTGATAACATGGTCAACTAATTTCATTTTTTTCATGTCTTTTGCAGTCAATTTTAAAGCAGATGCTGCTTGCTCTTTAAATTCCCAGCTTCTCCATAAAATTGAAGAACAAGATTCTGGTGAGATTACTGAATACCAAGTATTCTCTAGCATTAACACTTTATCACCAACTCCAATACCTAATGCTCCTCCGGATGCACCTTCTCCAATAATAACAGTAATAATAGGGACTTTCAATCTTGTCATTTCTAATATATTTCTAGCAATGGCTTCACCTTGTCCTCTTTCCTCAGCCTCTAAGCCTGGATAAGCACCAGGGGTATCAATTAGAGTTACAACAGGAATATTGAATTTCTCAGCAGACTTCATTAGTCTTAATGCTTTTCTGTAACCCTCAGGGTTTGCCATTCCGAAATTTCTATACTGTCTTGTTTTAGTATTATAACCTTTTTGTTGACCAATAAACATAAAGGACTGATCAAAGATTTTCCCAAGCCCTCCAATCATAGCTTTATCATCCTTGAAATTTCTATCTCCATGAAGTTCTAAAAAAGAATCCCCAAAAATAGCACTGATATAATCAAGAGTGTAAGGTCTATCAGGGTGTCTAGACATTTGTACTCTTTGCCATGGAGTTAAATTGTTATATATTTCTCTCTTGGTCTTCTTTAATTTATTTTCGATTTGCTCATAAGTCTCAGAAACATCTACATCACTTTTCTCACCAATAACTTTACAGTCATTTAACTGATCTTCCAATTCTTTAATCGGTAATTCAAAATCTAAATAATTCATATAAATAGTATTAAGAACAAATATAAAAACTTTAATGATGATTAGTTATTATGAAGATACTTTTTTATTATTCATAATTTTAAGAGTAGAATTAATAATAATTGTCGAGATTATAATTAGTGTACCTATATAAAATGAAAACTCCATTTTTTCAGTTTCAGGAAAAATAAAAATGGCTAATAAGATACCATATACAGGCTCTAAATTGTAAGTTAAAACTAATGTGTATGGACTTAAAAATTTTAAAATATGTACCGAGGCAATAAAGGCATATGCTGTGCAAATAGAACCCAAAATAAATACATACAAGTAATCATAACTAAAAAAGGATTCAATATTTAAATCTATTAAATTACCAGAAAAAATTAAGTATAATAATATAAAGACCACACCAGATAAAAATTCATAAAAAGATATTACAAACGGATTATTATTTTGAACTAATTTACCGTTTAATACTGAAAATAGAGATGCAAGTAAAGCGGATACAATACCCAATAATACCCCAAAAAAACTATCAATATTTGCCTGTAAGATTATAAAAACACCACATATAACAATTAAACCTAAGATAATCTCCACAGGCCTGACTTTTCTTTTGAAAAATATAGGCTCAATTAGAGATGCAAAGAAAGCGCCAGTAGAAAACATCGCTAAAGTTATGGATATATTTGATTGTTCTATCGCTTCAAAAAAAGTAATCCAGTGAAGTGCAATTATAATACCAGCTAGAGAGAATTTAAAAAAATCTTTTATATCAATTTTTAAATTATATCTATAGTATAAGAGAAATAAAAAAGTAAGAACAAGAGCAATAAGCATTCTATGCCAAACCAAAGCAATAGAACTTAAAGAAATAGCCTCTCCTAATATAGCAGTAAATCCAGCTATGAAAACTAAAAAATGTAGATGAAAATAATGTTTTAGGTTATTTTTTTGCATGGTATAATAAATAAATTGCTAAAACACCAAATAAGATATTTGGTAACCAAACAGCTAAAAATGGAGAGAAATCAGACTGTTGAGCCATTACTCCAAAAACCTTATCAAAAAAAACAAATATCATAGCAACAACTATCCCAAAAGCTAAATTAACTCCGGTTCCTCCCCTACGCTTGACTGAAGAAACAGAAAAAGCAATAATTGTTAAAATAAAAACTGAAAAAGGAGTACTCCACTTTTTATATTTAACAAGTTGATATCTTCCAATATTGGAAGAACCCCTAAGCTTTTCTTGATCAATAAAGGTTACTAATTCAGGGTAGCTCAACGTTTCTGCAATATATTTTATTGGAAGTAAATCCTTTAATTTAAAAGTAAATAAAGTGTCAAGTTTTCTTTTCTTTATTAATATATCATTTTCTATACCAATTATTCTTTTTGTATAATTAGAGAGTCTAAATAGACTATCTGAAGGCAGGTAACGAATATTACTAGATTCAATTTTATATTTTAATATATTATCTTCGAAATGCTCTAAAGTAAAATTAGATCCAACATTACTCTTTGGATTAAATTGACTTAAATAAATATAATCATTTGGACTAATTTGTCTGTAGATATTTTGACTATCATAACTCTTTTTAGAGCCTTTTAAATATTTATAAGAAAATTCATTAAAATCTTTACTTGCATTAGGAACAATAAATAATCCAAATAAAAAGGCAATTATAGCTATAATTAATGCACCTAAAAGGTAAGGTCTTAAAAATCTAAAAAAAGATATACCTGAGCTTAAAAAAGCAATAACTTCAGTATCAGAAGCTAATTTTGATGTGAACCAAATAACAGATAAGAATAAAAAAAGTGGTAGTAATGAAGAAGAAAAATAAATTGTAAAATTAAAATAGTACTCAGCCACAAGATTAAATGGAACTTCGTTTGCTAAAATCTTATCAATATTATCAGCAAGATTAACTACAATAGCAATGGGTATAAATAATAACTGAATAGTAATAAAAGTCCTTAAGTACTTTTTTAATATGTACCAATCTAAAATCTTCATTAATTATAATCTATTACTTAATTTTTTAATCATATTGTTTTTCCAATCTACAAAATTTCCTTCAATAATTCTGCGTCTAGACTCTTTAACTAACCAATTATAAAACCCAAGATTATGAATAGTAGAAATCTGTTTAGCCAATAACTCATTTACAGAAAACAAGTGTTTTAAATATGCTTTTGAGTAATCTGTGTCGACGTATGTGTGTGACATACTGTCTATACAACTAAAATCATTTTTCCATTTGCTATTTTTTATATTTATAGTTCCTTCAGAAGTAAATAACATTCCATTTCTTGCATTTCTAGTTGGCATTACACAATCGAACATATCAACTCCTAAACTGATGTTTTCTAAAAGATTAATGGGTGTGCCAACACCCATTAAATATCTTGGCTTTGATTTTGGTAAAATTTGACATACCAAATCAGACATTTCATACATTTCTTCAGCAGGCTCACCTACAGACAAGCCTCCAATTGCATTACCAAAACAATTAGTTTCAGCAATATATTCAGCAGACATTTTTCGTAAATCTTTATATACACTCCCTTGAATTATAGGAAAAAAAGCTTGTTCATAATCATATAAAAAAGGGGTTGTTTTTAATTTTTCAATACATCTGTCTAGCCATCTATGAGTCATATGCATTGATTTCTTTGCATAGTCAAAAGAACAAGGGTAAGGAGGGCATTCATCAAATGCCATTATGATATCCGCACCAATTTTTCGTTGAATCTCCATGACATTTTCCGGAGTAAACTCATGAATACTTCCATCAATATGACTCTTAAACTTAACTCCATTTTCATTTATTTTTCTATTTGCTGCTAAGGAATAAACTTGATAACCACCTGAATCTGTCAAAATATTTCTATCCCAATTAATAAACTTATGAATACCTCCTGCTTTATGTATTACATCTGTATTAGGTCGCAAGTAAAGGTGATATGTGTTCGCTAAAATTATATCTACATTCACATCATTTTTAAGCTCTCTTTGATGAACACCTTTAACACTACCAATAGTTCCAACTGGCATAAAGATTGGTGTCTCAATAATTCCGTGATCTGTATTAATTAATCCAGCTCTAGCTGATGAATTAGAGTCTGTTTTGATTAGGTCAAATTTCATATAGATTAGTTTAAACAAATATAAATAACATAAATTCAATATACATTCGATAAAATTTAAATGTTAGTAAATCAAATACATTGTTGATAAAAGGATAACTCATAATTATACAATACTTATTTATTAAATTATTTTTACCATTATATAAAAACAAAAAATGGAAGAACTTCAGAAACTGACAATACAAGTCAGAAGAGACATCTTAAGAATGGTACATAAAGTAAATTCAGGTCACCCCGGTGGATCGTTAGGTTGTGCTGAGTTTTTAGTGGTTCTTTATAAATCATTAATGAATAGAAAAACAACTTTTGAGATGAATGGTCATGATGAAGATTTATTTTTTCTTTCAAATGGACATATATCTCCAGTATTTTACAGTGTTCTTGCTAGGGTGGGTTATTTTGATGTAGAAGAACTAAATACCTTTAGATTATTAAACTCAAGACTTCAAGGGCACCCAACTACCCACGAAGGTCTTCCAGGCATAAGAATTGCCTCTGGTTCTCTTGGACAAGGTTTATCAGTTGCCATAGGTGCTGCTGAAGCAAAAAAACTCAACAATGATAATAATATAATTTATAGTTTACATGGTGATGGAGAATTACAGGAAGGTCAAAATTGGGAAGCTATAATGTATGCATCTGCAAAAAATATAGATAATATTATTGCTACAGTAGATTTGAACGGAAAACAGATTGATGGAGCTACAGATGATGTATTGCCAATGGGAAGTATTAAAGATAAATTTGAATCCTTTGGGTGGCTTGTTGTGGAAATTGAAAATGGTAATAATATTCAAGATATTATAACAGGTATGCAAAAAGCTAAAAGTCTATCAAAAAACCAAAAGCCTGTTTGTGTTTTATTAAAAACAATGATGGGGAATGGTGTAGATTTTATGATGCATACTCATGCTTGGCATGGAAAGGCTCCAAATGACGATCAACTTAAAAGTGCATTAGCACAAAACCCAGAAACTTTAGGAGACTATTAATAAAACTGCAAAATAGACTATGAAAAAATACACATACACAGAAAAAAAAGATACCAGAAGCGGTTTTGGTGCTGGTTTAGCAGAACTCGGTAGAACTAACCCTAATGTTGTAGCACTATGTGCAGATTTAATAGGTTCCTTAAAAATGAATCAATTTATAGATGAAAACCCAGAAAGGTTTTTTCAAATTGGAATTGCTGAAGCTAATATGATGGGAATTGCTGCTGGACTAACAATTGGAGGAAAAATTCCATTTACTGGAACCTTTGCAAATTTCTCTACTGGTAGAGTATATGATCAAATTAGACAATCTATTGCATATTCAAATAAAAATGTAAAAATATGTGCATCACACGCTGGTTTAACATTAGGTGAAGATGGTGCTACACATCAAATTTTAGAAGATATTGGACTTATGAAAATGCTTCCAGGAATGGTAGTTATCAACACTTGTGATTTCAATCAAACCAAAGCAGCAACAATTGCCATTGCTAAATATAAAGGACCCGTTTACTTAAGATTTGGAAGACCTGCTGTACCTATTTTTACAGAAGAAAATCAAACCTTTGAAATTGGAAAAGCTATTAATTTAACTGAAGGTAAAGATGTTACTATTATAGCTACTGGCCACTTAGTTTGGGAGGCATTACAAGCTTCTGAAAAATTATTTGAAAAAGGAATATCTGCTGAAGTAATAAATATTCATACTATAAAACCATTAGACAAAAATGCTATTTTGGAATCTGTAAAAAAAACTGGTTGCATAGTAACTGCTGAAGAGCACAACTATCTTGGTGGTTTAGGTGAATCTGTTTCAAGAGTTTTAGCATCTGAACACCCTACTCCTCAAGAGTTTGTTGCTACAAATGATACTTTTGGAGAATCTGGGACACCAGCTCAACTTATGGAAAAGTATGGTTTAAATGCAAATTCAATTATAGAAAAAGTAAATAAAGTTTTAAAAAGGAAATAATTTAAAATTAATTTATCAATTTAAATTTCTTGTAAATTCTATTGTATTTAATTTACTAACTACATCTAAACTTTCTCCAATTTCATAGAAATCAACTGTAATAAAATTTGGAAACTTATTTTTTAAATCTTTACATTTTGTAATATGATTCATAAAGTATTTGAAAGAATTTACTTTGTTGGCATTATCTTTATTACCAGTTAATGAAGTAATGAAGTGGTTGAAGATAAAAAGACTATTTTCAGGATTACCCCTATTGAATTCACAGTTGATCTGTCCATACTTATTTTCTACAGCAAAATCCCACATATAGTGATACCAACTTTGATTTTCATTTGCATCATTTTTATCTGAAAGTATAACAAGCCTTTTATTGGAATCAATCATCATTTGTAGCTTTGGCCATAAAGAATTAACATCTTGGGTATGTAAATATTCTAATAATCCGACTTTACTAATTTCATTTTCTATAGCATTAGAAGAAGTATAAGTTTCTAATATTATAGTTAATATTTCATTTGGGTTATTATCTAAAAAATATTTAATATCATTTAAATAAACAGATAATGGTTGTGACCCTAAAAATTTATAAGCATGATAAACAACAATACTTTCATTATCCTCGTATACATCAATCATTAGTCCCCGTACACCGTTATTAAGTTGTTCGGTTATATTCGTTTTTTGATTAGGAAAAAGATATCTGTCTTGCTTTGAATTAAAAGCATTATGGGTAGTAAGATATGCCACTTCATTATATCTTTTGTTGCATAGATCATATGAACCATTACACTGTCCATAAAAGTTAAACGTAATAAAATATAAAAAAGAAAATATATATTTGTTCACTAATTAATCATTTCTTGAAGCTGAATCGTCTTCGTCCAAGTAATTTGGAATTCCATCTCCGTCAGTATCATCATTAGTAGGATCTCCATCTCCAATATCATTAGTAGGGTCTCCATCTCCGTCTCGATCAACAGTAGGATCTGTATCTGGTTCCAAATCCTCATCAATTGTCAAAGTTCCATCATTATCATCATCACTATCAACGAAATCGTAAAAAGTATCACCATCAGTGTCATCATCTGTTAAGTCTAAATTTCCATTTAAGTCCTCTAAATAGGATGGTACATTGTCTGTATCATGGTCATTACTTTCCATTTGGAAACAAGAAAACTTAAACGACAAACAAGAATAAACTGGAATAGAACCAGCAGCACTAGAATAATAAGCTAATCCTGAGGGAATAAACATTACACCAATTCCTGGATTTGTGTAGCTGACAGTACCATCAGAATTAACAAAATAGTCCTCAGCTGTATTAAACTCAGGCAAAATCCTTCCCCAACCAGCAACTACAGCAGTTAAGTCGAAAACTACTGGTGCAAATGTGTTGTCAAATACCTCACCATCAAGAAGATTACCTTCATAATTAACTCTAACTTTATCCGAAAAATTAGGAGAATTATCTCCTCCTCCTTGATTTAGATTTAAATAATAATAATCATACTCAGTATCTTCATGAACAGTTGAACCTGTAATAACATCGTCAATTAACAATGTATTTTCATCTGGATTTGGTAAAACACCATCTTCATCAAGTGGAGAAATAACAATATCGTTAATAGTAAAACTAGACATTTGTGAAAGCTCACCAGCGTTATAGTAATGAGTTTCTAAATAATTATTTAATATTGAATCATCAACAACTTGTTGAATAGCTCTATCCACTTCTGGAATAGAAGTAAGCCCATCATCATCAGGCGGACAAGAAAACAAAATAAATGTTAAACTTAGGCCTATAAAAAAATAAATCTTATTTTTCATTATTATTATTTAATTTTGATGTCGCAAGATACAATTAAATAATTTTTTTATATTAGGTTTAACCACATTTTAAGAAAAAAATCTTCTTAAATTAACTTAATTAAATAAAAATGTAGCATTCATGAAAAAAAATATAATTCTTAATAATGAGCAAATAAATCAAAAAATTGCAAGAATTGCACATCAAATTATAGAAAGCAATATTGATGAAAAGGAAATTATTATTGCAGGAATTGAAAAAAATGGATTTATAATAGCATCCAAACTTAAACAAAATCTTTCAAATATTTCTGATATAAAAATAACAACCTGTAGTGTTAAAATAAATAAAAAAAATCCCCTAGATGAAGTAACTACTTCTATAAGTAAAGATTATTACTTTAATAAATCCCTAGTATTAGTTGATGATGTATTAAATTCTGGGGCTACTTTAATATATGCTGTAAAACATTTTTTAAATACAGAAATAAAGCAATTCAAAACAGCAGTATTAATTAATAGAAATCATAAAAAATATCCAGTAAAAGCAGATTTCAAAGGAATCTCTTTATCTACAACTACAATAAGCCATGTTAAAGTTAGATTTACAAATAATAAAGCAGAGGCATTTTTAAACTAATAAACTTACTATCTCAATAGCAATTTCGTCCTGATCTTTAAAATCACATTGGATTATATTAGAAGCTTGATTATAGTAATAGTTTCTTTCAAATAAATGCTTAGCGATATGATCATTCATTGTCTCTAGATTATCAATGTTTGAGAGGATAGGTCTAGATGAGTTAATATTGATTAATCTATTTGATAAAGTATTAATTGAATTTTTTAAAAAAAACGATCTGGAGTTTTTAATTATTGTCAGATTATTTGAATAACAAGGAGTACCACCTCCAAGGGATAAAACAATATTGTCATACTTAGTCATTATCACTTTTAAACTATCTGATTCAATTTTCCTAAAGTAAATCTCACCTTTTGAAGAAAATATATCAGAAATGGTCTGATTATTTGTTGATTCAATGTAAGAGTCTAAGTCAATAAATTTTTTGCCAGTTAATTTGGATAATATTTTTCCTATTGTTGTTTTACCACAACCCATATAACCTAACAAAACTATATTCATATCAATTTTTTGAGCTTATTTACATATGCAAAAATATACAATAGAATTAATATTTAATATTATTAAAAAAATCATTGTAATATAAATTAAACATTTTATATTTGCACCCTTATTGAAATAAATAAGACCTGGTAGCTCAGTTGGTAGAGCATCTCCCTTTTAAGGAGAGGGTCCTGGGTTCGAGCCCCAGCCAGGTCACAAAAAATCTCATCAAACTTGATGAGATTTTTTCATTTAAAATATATAATGATCAATTTTTTGCATTAACCTTACTGGTGTATATGGAGCTTTAATTAATTATAATCTATCCTCAATAATTTTTATATCATTTTTTAATAATATAGGCATTAATTTTGATAGCAATTTAAGAAATATTTTATAATGTTAAATAAATAATAAAAAAAGTATATTTAGATAAAATCATACCAAGTAGTGGTATAATATATTTTATATTTGTTATTCTAATTTTTTAGCGTACGTGGCGGAATTGGTAGACGCGTTAGGTTGAGGGCCTAATGACTTATTTAGTTGTGGAAGTTCGAGTCTTCTCGTACGCACAGAATATATATTTTATGAAAAAAAATATTTCAATTATTGGTTCTGGATTTTCTTCATTATCTGCTGCATGTTACTTAGCAAAAATGGGGCATCAAGTTGAAGTATTTGAGAAAAATCATGATTTTGGAGGCAGAGCTAGACAATTTAAAGAAGACGGCTTTACATTTGATATGGGACCTAGCTGGTATTGGATGCCTGATGTATTTGAAAGATTTTTTAAAGATTTTAATGCTGAAGCCAAAGATTTCTATTCACTAAAAAAGTTAAATCCTGCTTATCACGTATATTTTGGAAAAAATGATTTTATAGCTATCCCTGATTCATTGGATAAAATATGTGAGGTGTTTGAAAATGAAGAATCCGGAAGTGCAAAACAACTTAAAAAGTTTATCTCTAAAGCAGAAGATAATTATAAAATTGCTGTAACTGATATGCTTTATAAAATGCCTGGATTAACTCCCCTTGAGTTAATCTCGATAGATACAATTAAAAGGGCTGGGTATTTCTTTACTAATATTAAAAAAGAAGTCCATAAATATTTTAAGAATCCGAAATTAAGATCAATATTAGAATTTCCAGTATTATTCTTAGGAGCTGAATCCTCTAACACACCAGCTTTTTATAATTTTATGAATTATGCAGATTTTGGCTTAGGAACATGGCAGCCTTCTAATGGTTTTTACGATGTAGTTACTGCCATGATTAGTATAGGGAAAGACCTTGGAGTAAAATACCACAATAATTCTGCAATTAATAAAATAATAACTGATAAAAATATAGCAACTGGAATTCAAGTAAATGGAGCTATAATTAAATCTGATATAGTGTTATCAGGTGCAGATTATAATCATACTGAGAAATTACTGCCTAAAAATTTAAGACAATACTCTGACAAATATTGGTCAAATAGAGTACTAGCCCCTTCATCTTTACTTTTTTATCTTGGTTTTGATAAAAAGTTAAATAATCTTGCTCACCACAACCTATTTTTTGACACTAGTTTTGATCTACATTCTAAACAGATATATAAAGATCCACAATGGCCGTCCGAACCTTTATTTTACGCTAACTTTACCTCAATTACAAATAAACACACAGCCCCAAAAGGATGTGAAAATGGGTTTATTTTAATTCCATTAGCACCAGGATTAAATGATACTGAAGAACTTAGAGAAAAATATTTTAATCTAGTTATAGATAGGATTGAGTCAATAACAGAGCAGGAAATTAAGGAAAGTATTATTTATAAAAAATCATTTTGTGTGAGTGATTTTATTGAAGAATACAATTCATATAAAGGAAATGCTTACGGATTAGCAAATACGCTTTTACAAACTTCATTTCTTAGACCTAAATTAAAAAGTAAATTAGTTAAAAATATGTATTTCACTGGACAGTTGTCTGTACCAGGTCCCGGAGTACCACCTGCAATAGTTTCTGGTAAACTAGTTGCTGATTTGATAAATAATAAATAAATTGTATTAGCTTTAACCCAAATTGATGTTATTATGAAAAGTATTTTTGATGATGTTTCTAATGATTGTAGTAAAATTGTAACCAAAACTTACAGTACTTCATTTTCTCTAGCTACAAAAATGTTATCTAAAAGTATACGACAACACATCTATAATATTTATGGTTTTGTAAGATTTGCAGATGAGATTGTCGACTCCTTTCATGATTACGATAAAGAATTGTTATTTAAAGATTTTTCTTCTGACTTAGAAAAATGTATTGAAAATAAAATTCATTTAAATCCTATACTAAATTCTTTCCAAGCCACATACCATAAATTTAATATAGATAAAGGTCTTGTAGACTCTTTTATGAGTAGCATGGAAAAAGATTTACATAAGAAGAAATATATGTCAAATCAAGAATACGAAGATTACATATATGGTTCTGCTGATGTTGTTGGACTAATGTGTTTAAAAGTATTTGTAAATGGAGATACAAAAAAATATGAAGAACTAAAGTCATTTGCAATGCGACTTGGTTCTGCATTTCAAAAAGTCAATTTTTTAAGAGATTTAAAAGATGACTTCGAAGTTTTAAATCGAACATACTTTCCAAATACTGATTTAAACCAATTAGATGAAGAATCAAAAATTAAAATTATTGACGAAATTGAAGGTGATTTTAAAGAAGGATTAAATGGAATAAAAATGTTACCAATAGAAGCTAAGTTTGGTGTTTTTATGGCTTATAGATATTATAGTCAGTTATTAAAAAAACTCAAAAAAACTCCAGCTTTAGATATAAAAAATACTCGAATAAGAGTACCTAATTATAAAAAGATTGAATTACTTACTAGAAGCTATGTTAAATACCAACTTAATTTATTATAAACTGTTATGCATATAATCTTTTGGCTACTTATATTTTTAATCACATTTTTAATAATGGAATTTATGGCCTGGTTTAGCCATAAATATATAATGCACGGTTTTCTATGGAGTGTACACAAGGATCATCATCATAAAAATCATGATAATTGGTTTGAGAGAAACGATCTTTTTTTTATTTTTTATGCTGTTGTTAGTATGAGTTGCTTTTACCTATCAAGCTATGAAGGTTTCTGGTATGGGTTACCAATTGGGTTTGGAATAATGGCGTATGGGGCATCCTATTTTATTGTACATGATATCTTTATTCATCAAAGATTTAAGTTTTTTAGAAAAGCTAATAACTGGTATGCAAAAGGAGTTAGAAGAGCACACAAGATACATCACAAAAATATTAGTAAAGAAAAAGGCGAATGTTTTGGGATGTTAATTGTTCCTTTCAAATATTTTAAATAAAAGTAATGTGAAATACGATTATATTATTGCTGGGGCAGGTTGTTCAGGATTAAGTCTATTGTACAAAATACTACAAACACCTTCATTACAAAGTAAATCTATTTTAGTCATTGATAAAGATCAGAAAAAACACAATGATAGAACGTGGTGTTTTTGGGAAAAAGACTATGGCTTGTTCGAGTCGATTGTTCACACTAAATGGAACACTTTAGAGGTTATTTCTAATGACTTTAGTAAAAAGTTAGACTTAGGCCCATATACCTACAAAATGATTCAGGGAATCCATTTTTATAATTTTGTTATTGAATATGCTGAAAAATTTAAAAATGTTATATTTTCCCAAGAAAATATAACAGGAATTAATTCTACTTTGAATGAAACTTCATTAAGTACAAAAAAAAATATTTACAAAGCAAAGTATATCTTTAATTCAACTAATTTATTTAATCCAAAAATTAACAAACAAAATTCTTTATTACAACATTTTAAAGGATGGAAAATTAAAACATTAAACCCAGCCTTCAATTCAGAAGTTGGTAGACTTATGGATTTTAGTGTTTCACAAGAAAATGGTACAACATTTATGTATGTTTTACCATCTTCTTCTACAGAAGCTTTGGTAGAATACACACTATTTAGTCCAAGCACTCTTAAGAAAGAAGCGTATGTAAGCGAACTAAAGAAATATATTAAAAATGTATTAAAAATTAGTGATTATACAATTGAACATGAAGAATATGGAGTAATTCCTATGTCTCTGGCAAATTTTGAACAAAATCCAAAAATGAATGTTGTTAATATAGGAACAGCAGGTGGATATACTAAAGCAAGCTCAGGGTATACATTTCAATTCATTCAAAAAAATGTTTTAGAAATAGTGGAAAATCTTAAAAAAGGAAAAAAACCTGTTCAAAAACTGTCTTTTAAAAATAAAATTTATCGATGGTATGACAGAACACTTATAAATGTTTTATTATCAAAAAAAATGACAGGCAAAGAAGTTTTTACAATTATGTTTAAAAAAAATTCAGCTCACAAAATTTTAGCATTTTTAGCAAATGAAAGTACAATATCCGAAGAGATTTTAATTATGAGGAGCTTTCCGAAAATACCATTCATGATTGCAGGAATAAAAAGTTTAAAGTAAAAAAATGTAAAGTATAAGCTATGTTTTATATGTTATTGCTTTAACCAATTACTAAAAAATTCACAATCTTTATATTCATTTGCAATCTTTACGTAGGTATCGTCAATTTTAATGTTTTGCCATTTTTCAATTTCCTTTAATTTTTTATTTTGAAGTGCTAAGGCTTGAATTTTTATATAATCAGTAGCGAAATTAGCTTCATGCTCATCAATTCGATCGGTTACTGTTAATATTTTAAATTTAACAGGGTTTAATCTGTCTTCATCTCTCAAAACTATACTTATGTCTCCATCTTTTAATTTTTCAATTTGTGAATACAATTCAGGGTCCATTTTAGTTAATTCAAAATTAAAGTCCTGAGTTTCAGGATTTATCAACTTACCTCCCTCAAACTTAGTTTCAGTTTCATCACTAATTTCTAAAGCAACTTCAGCAAACGTTAAATCACCCGATATTATAGTATTTCTAGCTTCTTCCAGTTTTCTTGCTGCTTCAGCTATATCAAAAGGTTTTAGTTTAGGTCTTAGCAAAATATATCTAACATCATATTCTTGACCTCTAATTTTATCTAATATTATAATAAAATATCCAAAATCTGATTCAAAAGGGTCAGAAATCTCTCCCTCTCTAAGAGAAAAAACTGTTTCAACAAAATTTCTATCAAAATTCCCTCTTTGTTTTTTTCTATTTAGAGTTAGTTTACCTCCACTTCTTCTAGAATTTATATCATCACTGTAAAGAACTACCTTAGTTGTAAAATTAGCACCGTTATCTTCAACATCTGCTTTGAATTCTTTTAATCTATCAATAACTTTTTTCTTTTCTTCTTCTGTGGTCTCAGGGATTACGACTATTTGTGCAACTTTTAACTCAGTTCCAAAAAATGGTCTATCATCTTTAGGAATGGAATTAAAAAACTGTCTAACTTCTTCAGGAGTTACTTCAGTTTCATCAATTATCTTTTCTTGCATTTTCTTAGCTAACTCAGAACTTTTATTTAATTCAAACATTTCATTTCTAAGTTCCTGTTCAGAATTTTTATTATAATAGTTGATTAGTTTTTCCATTGAACCAATCTGTTCAGCAAAAGCATCAATCTGTTGATCAACAAATGATTGTATTTCTAAAGTGTTAACTGTAATACTATCTTGAATTGCATGATGTTGGTATAGTTTATCTTCTAATAACTTGCCAAAAACTTGACAAGTAGTCATATCATCTGTAGAAATTCCAGAGGCTTTAAGTTGATTGAATTGTTTTTCAATATCTGAATCAAGTACAAGAAAATCTCCTACAACAGCAGCTACACCATCAATTTTATTTCTATTATTATTAATTGTATTATTATCTTGAGATAATAGTATATTTGAAGTTAAAATAGCGATAACAACAACATAATTGATGTATAAATATTTAGTAAATTTCAAAACTTTTATTTTTAATTGCATCTTTAGTTATATCTTTTCTTAGTTGATCTATAAATACTAATTTTCTTTTATTAATTACCATCCTCTTTAAAGTTTCTGAAACATATTCTAAGGGGGCATATTGATTAGCTTTTAGCACATCCTTTATATTAATCAAATATAAACCTAATGAGTCTTTGATTTCAATAAAATTAGGTTTTTTTAACATATATTTATTCAACTTTTTTAAATTAGGAAGCTGGTAAAAAACTTCATTTTTATTTTTCCAAATAGAATCATTTAATGAAAATCTATTGAACTGAAAAGAAAGTGAATCTAGGTATCTAGCATCATCTGTGTTAAATCTTCGTAATTTTTTTTTAAAAAGTGAAATATCAGGATTTAAATTAGAAACATAAATAAATCTAATTTTAAAAAGATCTTCAGTTAATTTAAAAGTTTCTTTATAATTATCATATAAACTATCTAACGCATATGAAGTAACTTCTAAATTCATATTTTCATTAACCAGAGCATCGATATATGAATTAATTAATATATCTCTTTTATAATCATCCACTAAAGCTTGAATTCTATTTTGGTTTTCTTCAGTAAGATTCACTAAAGCACGTTGGACTAATAATTTATTTGCCGCCCAATTATTTATATGATTATTTAAAACCATTGTACTATCTGCAAAGTTTGTACTATTTTCAAATATGCCTTCTATTTGATTTTGTGTCAAATATTCATCTTCTACCCTAGCAACATCTAAATTAGATTGATTTTTAAAATAATTATCACATGAAAAAAACAAGAAAAATAATAGTATATAACGCATTGCCTATTTTAAGATTTTTTTAATTCTTTTTAAAACTTTTTTATCAATAAAAATAGTTCTTTTTTCTCTTAAAGAATTAATCCATTGTTTTTCAAACAATAATTGATAATTTGAAATAACTTCACCAGAGATATCACTGTAAGGTTTTATAGATTTGTTTTCATCGACAAAAAGTAATTTATTGTTATTGTAATATTTTTTTAATGCTAAAGTATCTTTTTTTGCTTTATTCCAAATCTCATTTTCCATCAGATCAAATAATAACAATCCATCTCTATATTCGTTATATATATTTCTATAGTTTTCATTTTCAGTTAATAAATTTTTTTTATAATAATCCATTAATGACTTATTAATGAAATCTTTATATAAATCATCAATTGGTTTATAATTAAATTGATTATTTAATCCATAATCAACAATATAATTGGCAAAATCTAAATAATTAAGTTCAACATTATTAAAACTAATTAAAACCTTTTTCTTTTCAATATTATTTGGAATCACCCAGGGGTTGTTATTATTTACACCATTTAATTCATTTACAAAATAATTTAAATCATTTTTGTAACTAACAGAGTATTTACTCGTTAATTTATTGTAAAAGGAATTAGAAATAATTGAAGATCTTGAATTATTTCTAATTTTTTTTAATAACGAGGGTTTTAAGTCCTTAAAAGAACTTAATTCTGATTTTGAATAAAGCTTCAATATATGCCATCCAAATTTAGTTTGTATTGGCTTAGAAACTTCCCCAATGTCTTTAAGTCCAAAAGCTGCTTTTTCAAAAGGTAATGAGTTTAATTGTCCACTAGTAAAAGGTTTTAATTTTCCTCCTATGCTGGATGTGTTTTTATCATTTGAATATTTTTTGGCAAGAGATTCAAAGTTAGAACCATTTATGATTGAGTCATAAAGAGCATTTATTTTTATTTCAGATTCTTTATTTTTTTTAAATAACATTATGTGGCCTACTGTTACTTCTCCTAAAGAACTTCTGATATCATTTATTTTTACAATGTGAAAACCAAATCTGGTTCTAAAAGGCATAGAGACTTTACCAATATCAGTTTGATAAGCCTTTGATTCAAAGGAATAAACCATTTTGAAAGCTGAAAAATAACCAAGATCTTCTACAAAAATATTTTCACCATCATGGTATTTTTTAATTAGATATTCTAATTTATTATTTTTTAGCTCACCTCTGTAAGACAAAAGCTTATTATAAATGTCTAATGTATCAATACTTTCTTTGTCAACTCTAATTAAAATATGACTAGCGTTAATTTCTGTTTTTGTTCTTTGGTATGCTTCATTTAGCAAGGAATCTTGAGATCTTTTATCAAACAAATAATTAGATGCTAATTGTGCTGAATACTTGTTTAATTCAGAAATATAGCTATCTTTTTTATCATATTTTTTTTCATAAGCCTCCAAAACCTTTAACTTATAATTAATGTAAAGCTGCAAGTAGTTGTCAATATCTTTTTGAGATTGGTCTGTAATTAAATCTAGATTTTTTTTATATACCCTCAAAAATTCTTCACTAGCTACATGATTATTATCTATTGAAAATAAAATGTCATTTTCGTTATTTTGAGTAAAACATAATAAAGGAAAAATAATATAAAATAGAATGGTTTTTCTCATAGCATATTTCATTATTTGAAAAAGAATTTATCTAGAGTAATTTGGAGCTTCCTTTGTGATACTGACTCCATGAGGGTGACTTTCAACAATACCTGATGAAGTAATTCGTATAAATTTTGAAGTGTTTTGAAAAGTTTCAATATCCTTTGAACCACAATATCCCATTCCCGCTCTTAAACCTCCGACAAATTGATGAATACTTTCGTTAAGTTTACCTTTAAATGGAACTCTACCAACAATTCCTTCAGGAACTAATTTTTTTAAATCATCTTCAACATCTTGAAAATATCTATCCTTACTTCCCTGCTTCATAGCTTCTACTGATCCCATTCCTCGGTAAGTTTTAAACTTTCTTCCTTCATAAATAATTGTTTCTCCTGGCGATTCTTCAGTTCCTGCAATTAACGATCCTAACATTACACAATCTGCACCAGCAGCAATTGCTTTTGAAATATCTCCAGTATATCTTATTCCACCATCAGCTATAACAGGAACACCTGATCCTTTTAAGGCAGTAGAGACTTCTATAATAGCAGATAATTGAGGGTAACCAACGCCTGCTATAACTCTGGTTGTACATATAGATCCCGGACCTATGCCTACTTTTACAGCATCTGCACCTGCTTTAACTAAATAATTAGCTGCTTCTGCAGTAGCTATATTACCAACAATAATATCTAAACTTGGGAAGTTATTTTTAATTTTTTTTAATACACTAACAACTCCTTTAGTATGGCCATGTGCAGTATCAATAATTATTGCATCTACCTCAGATTTTACCAAAGCCTCTGCTCTTTTTAAAGCATCTGAAGTTACTCCGATGGCTGCAGCAACTCTTAACCTTCCATAAACATCTTTATTTGAATTAGGTTTGAGAGTAAGTTTGGTAATATCTCTAAATGTAATTAAACCAACTAATTTATAATTTTTATCAACAACAGGGAGTTTTTCAATTTTGTGATTTTGTAAAATAACTTCTGCCTCAACTAATGAAGTACCTTTAGCCACAGTTACTAAATTATCACTGGTCATAACCTCTGAAATTGGCCTACTATTATCCTTTTCAAACCTTAAATCTCTATTAGTTACTATCCCGATTAATTTTTTGTTGTTATCTACAATAGGTATACCGCCAATACTGTACTCTTTCATGTAAGATTTAGCATCTGATACAGTAGAATCTAAAGGAAGGGTAACGGGATCTATGATCATACCGCTTTCTGCTCTTTTTACACGTTTAACTTTATCTGCCTGAGCTTCAATAGTCATGTTTTTATGTAAAACCCCAATACCACCTTCTTGTGCAATAGCAATAGCCATTCTACTTTCTGTGACTGTATCCATAGCAGCAGATATAATAGGAATATTTATAGAAATATTTTTTGAAAATTTCGTTTTGATTGAGACTTCTCTAGGTAAGATTTCGGAAAAGTTCGGTACAAGCAGAACATCATCATACGTTAAGCCTTCTCCGATAATTTTGTTTTGGTGTGATTTCATTGCAATTAGATTTAATTGCATGCAAATATACGACTAAATATTAACTTTCAAGAAGATTAAAATTTCAACAAGATAACTTTACTTAAAAGTTTCAATATTATAAAAAAAGAGGAGTAACTAATTACCCCTCTTAATGACAAAAACTAATACAAATTAATTATTTAGAATGATTATTAATAAACAATTAAAGTGCAAATATATATCACAAAATTAAATACACAATATTATTTAGAATAATTTTAAATAATAATTAAAAAAAAAGTTAATTATGTATCTTTACCAAATAATGAAACAGCTAAAAAACACTATACTATTTGACAGTAAATGCAATTTATGCTCAAAGACTGTAAAAAGAGTAATGAAATTAGATAAAAATAAATTATTTACATTTATTTCTAACAACAGTGAACATGGTAAAAATATTATAACAAAGAACAACTTAAATTTTATTACCACTGAAACTATAGTTTTATTTACAACTGATGAGAAATTCTTAATAAAATCAGATGCTGCAATTTCAATAGCTGTTAAACTCAATCCATTATTTCTAATATTTAACATACTATTTGTTATACCAAAAGTAATTAGAGATAAAGTATATGATTACGTGGCTAAAAACAGGTATAAATGGTTTGGAGAAAATGAAAGTTGTGATATAATTAATGATATTTATTAAAAATTTCTAAAGACTGGTTATAACAACTCTCAAAACGCAATGTGTTAACATTGTTTGATATTTTTTTAGTATTTAAATAGGATAATATTTTTTCTGTAGGCATATTACCAACTAATTCATTACTTGCCATAGGACAGCCTCCAAATCCTTTTATAGCTCCATCAAATCTTCTACACCCTGATTCATAGGCACTTTGTATTTTTTCATACCATGTATTTGGGTCTGAATGAAGATGTGCTCCAAATTCTATCTCATTATGATTTTTCAATACAGAGTTAAAAATAGATTTTATAGATTCTGGATTAGAAGTTCCAATAGTATCACTCAAAGAAATAATCTTAACACCCATTTCACTCAACTTCTGCACCCATTTATTAACAATATCTAAATTCCATGGATCCCCGTACGGATTACCAAAGCACATAGACAAATACACCACAACTTTTTTATTTGCTTTCTCAGCTATGAACAAGATTTCTGCTAATTCGTTCTCTGAATCAGTTATAGTCTTATTCGTGTTTCTCATTTGAAAATTTTCTGATATTGAAAAGGGGTAACCCAAATAATCGATTTTATCAAATTTGGAAGCACTAATTGCACCCTTTTTATTTGCTACAATAACTAGTAATTTAGAATTGGAATTGGATAAATCAATAGAATCAATAATTATTGAAGTATCTGAAAGTTGAGGAATAGCTTTGGGAGAAACAAAACTTCCAATATCTACAACATCAAAACCAACATCAACTACAGATTGTAGATAGCTCAATTTTATATTTGTAGGAATAAAAGTCTTTATACTTTGCATAGCATCTCTTGGACATTCAATGATTTTGACTTTATCAAACATTAAATAAAAATAAAGCTATTTTATTTAAAAATAGATCAAAGCGAAAAAAGTATTATACAGCCAATAGAGATAAATATCAAAATTTGAATCCATTTCATAAAAATATGAAACACTTTAAAATCTAATAGGTATGTTGATATTGCAGATGAAAAAGCAACTATTGATAAAAAAACAATTAAAGTAATTGTCATAAACAAAGCACCTAATATGTAAAACTGATATACATAGCTTAATTGAGAAGGTTGTGAAAATAAAAAAGCTGGAAAAAAAGTAAAAAAGAAAAAATATACCTTAGGATTTAAAATATTCATAAATAGACCGGTAAAAAAATTATTAAAACTGGACTCTTTAGTATTTTCTATTTTTTTAATCTTAAAAAAAACAGAGGAATTAAAAACTCTATATGCTAAAAAAATCATATAAAAAAAACCTAATACTCTAATTAAATAAAAAATGTTTTCGTCAAATTTTATAAACTCTGATATTCCAAAAGCAACTAAAGTTGTATGGAATAAACATCCCGTGACCAATCCCAGTACAGTAAATACACCAGCCCTTTTACCGCTATACAGAGTATTCGATAAAACAAATATATTATCAGGACCTGGTGATAATGCCATAAAAAAACTTGCAACTGTAAAAGAAAAAATAATTTCCAATTTAATTTAAATTTAAAGTAAAAATAACCTTTTTAAAATTTCTTATATTTACACACCAATTACCCCAAAATATGAAATCTTTGTACTCAATTTTAATTACATTATTTTATTTACTTGCAACAATAAATAACTATTCTCAAGAGATGCAGTATTGTGCAACTCAAACTTCCGATGAAGACATACAATTTATAAATGATAATATTGATTTGATAAGGCATTATGAAAACGAATATTACCTACTAAAACAATTCAAAACTTCTACAGCGCTAACAAGCATTCCTGTTAAAATACATATAGTAACAAATGATGATGGAAGTGGAGGAATAGACATAAATGATGTTCTTTCAGAAATTGACGAGGCCAATACTTATTTTCAAAATTCATTTGTGGAATTTTATGTTTGTGATGATGTGAACTATATTAATAGCTCTTCACTTAATGATTTTGATTCTGACACCCAACAAGATTTACTTTTTTCAAACCATCAATCTGACATTTTAAATATTTATTTTGTAAATGATATTTCATTTGGTGCTGGTGGCGCATGTGGCTATACCTACTTACCTGGAAATTCTAATCAATATTATGATGCAATCGTAATGGATAATGATTGTACAACGTCAACAGATGGAACTACATTAACACATGAATTTGGACATCATCTAAATTTAATCCATACTCACGGACCACAAAATGGAAGTCTTACAGATGAATTAGTTAACGGAACCAATTGTAGTGTTGCTGGAGATTTATTATGTGATACTCCTGCAGATCCTGAGCTAGGAGGTAATAATGTTAATAATGTAAATTGTTTATACTCAGTTTCTGGAACACCCCCAACAGATGCACAAGGAAATTTATTTGACCCCGATACTAGTAACATTATGTCCTATGCACCACAAGCGTGTACAAACACACTAAGTGACGAACAATACGCTCGAATGTATGCAGGCTATCATGCCTTTAAAAACTATTATGCATGTCCATCATTAAATGTTGATTTTAATTCTGAAGAAAACACAATAGATTGTGGAGAACAGTTAGTAGTTAACTTTAGTGACAATAGCACAAACGCAGTAAATTGGGAATGGGATGTGAATGGAGATGATGTTATAGATTATACGGAATCAAACTTTTCTCACACATATGAGTCACCAGGAAATTATGATGTTAGTTTAAAGATATCTGATGGAAGTGAAACCATAACAAAAGTTTTTCCTAATTATATTAGTTTCAGTGCTAATATTTATGAAACCTCTAAAATATATTTAAATGTCAGTGTAAAAAATGGAATCAATGAAAATACATGGGAATTAAAGGATGGCTCTGGATCAATTTTGTATTCTGGTGGACCTTATGATTCAAATGGCTTGTATGAACATGAATTTGATGTAGCTTTAGATTGTTATGAATTTATCATGTACGACTCTGCTGGAGATGGATTAACTAATGATAGTTGGAATCTTGGCTCTGAATATTATGAGTTGCTTGATGAAAATAATGTTACTATAAAATATGGTAGAGATTTCGGATTTGAAGAATCCACTTCAATAAAAAATGAATATTTAAGTTTATCAAAACCTACGGATATTAATTTTATGATTTATCCAAACCCAGCAAAAGATTATATTAACTTAACAAGTGAATCAATCATTGATGGATATATAATTTACGATATAAAAGGTAGTCTAATCTCAAAGGGGATAAAGAATAATTCAAATGATTTAACCATTAACTTAAAAAATATTTACTCAGGTATATACTTTTTAGAAATTAAATCTGGCAATATTAAGGAAACAGTTAAGTTTATAAAGAAATAAGCTTAAACTCTTTCTAACAAGGCTTTATTTATAGATCTAATTAAGTTAGGACCTTCATAAATAAAACCAGTATAAATCTGTATTAAATCTGCACCTGCATCAAATTTTTCTAGGGCATCTGCAACCGAGTTAATACCTCCAACTCCAATTATTGGAATAGTTTTATTGCTATTTTTTGAAATGAATTTAATTACCTCAGTAGATCTTGATGCTAAAGGTTTACCACTTAACCCTCCAATTTCATGTTTATTAGCTGATTTCAAATTATTTCTGTTAATGGTAGTGTTGGTTGCAATTATTCCATCCAAGCCAGTGTTATTTACAATAGAGATAATATCTAGTAATTGATTATTATTTAAATCGGGTGCAATTTTAAGTAAAATCGGCTTTGGTGATTCTTTTTGACGATTAATTGAAGTTAAAGAATTAATTAATTTTGTTAGTGGTTCTTTCTCTTGTAAATCTCTTAAATTAGGAGTGTTGGGTGAACTTACATTTACAACAAAATAATCAACAAAATTAAACAGCATATTAAAGCTAGCGACATAGTCATCGATTGCTAAAGAATTAGGAGTAATCTTATTTTTACCAATATTACCACCAATTAATGTGGTTTTATTTTTTTTTAAATTTTTAACTACCTCTTCTACTCCAACATTATTAAATCCCATTCTATTAATTATAGCGGTATCTTCTACTAAACGAAAAAGTCTTTTCTTTGGATTTCCAGATTGAGGCTTAGGAGTTACTGTTCCAATTTCAATAAAACCAAAACCAAAACTACTTAACTCTTTATATAATTCTGCGTTTTTATCAAAACCAGCAGCTAATCCAACGGGGTTTTTAAATTTAATTCCAAATAATGTTTTTTCCAGTCTTGAATCTTCAATTAAATATACTTTACTAACTAAAAGTTTAACAAATGGTACTTTCAACAAAATTTTGAGTGATGAAAATATAATATTGTGGACTTTTTCAGGATCTATTAAAAAAAGAATTGGTAAAATAATTTTCTTATACATTATTATATTTTTGATATTTACAAAAGTAAAATAAAAACAATGAACTAAAAAGTATGTAAGATAGTTCTTGCCTGTTATTAATTAGATACATAATTTTGAGAAAAATGATATTCAATGTTAGATGAAAAAAAAATAATAAATCGCTTTATTTCTTACGTAAAAATTGATTCTCAAAGCGATCCTTACTCCAATGAAACACCTAGCACAAAAAAGCAATGGAATATTGCAAATAAATTAGTACAAGATTTAAATGAAATAGGTCTAAGTGACGTTTCTATTGATAAAAATGCATATATATACGCAACTCTTCCATCCAATATTAACAGAAAATGCCCAACGATAGGTTTTATATCACATTTTGATACTTCACCTGATTTTTCTGGCACAAAAATTAATCCACAAATAATAAATAACTACGATGGAGGTGATATTACATTAAATAAAAAAAAGAATATCATTTTATCATCCGAGTATTTTAATGAAATAAAACAATATAAAGGACAGACAATTATAACTACTGATGGAAACACTTTACTAGCTTCTGATGATAAAGCAGGAGTTTGTGAAATCATTTCAGCTATGGAGTATTTGATAAATAATCCAGACATTAAACATGGTGATATAAAGATTGGGTTTACGCCCGATGAAGAAATAGGTAGAGGAGCTCATAAATTTGATGTCAATAAATTTGGTGCAGACTGGGCTTACACAATGGACGGAAGTCAAATAGGAGAATTAGAATATGAAAATTTTAATGCTGCATCGGCATTAATAAAAATTAAAGGTAGAATTGTTCATCCTGGATATGCCAAAGGAAAACTTATAAATTCAATGTACTATGCTAGTAAATTCATAAATAGTGTCCCTTTAAATGAATCTCCAGAAAAAACCGAAGGTTATGAGGGGTTTTATCACTTAACTTCAATGAAAGGTCTTGTTGAAGAGACCGAACTGCAATATATCATTAGAGACCATGACTTCAAAAAGTTTGAAAAAAGAAAAAAGAATCTAATTGACTTGACAAAATCTCTAAATAGAAAATTTAATGAAAAAGTGTTTGAGATAATAATAAAAGATCAATACTACAATATGAAAGAAAAAATTGAACCGCACATGCATATTGTAGAAATAGCTGAAAAAGCCATGGTATCGTTAGGTATTAAACCTATTATAAAACCCATTAGAGGTGGTACAGATGGCTCTCAACTAAGCTATATGGGCCTTCCATGTCCTAATATATTTGCAGGTGGGCATAATTTTCATGGTAAATACGAATACCTTCCTGTAAGCAGTATGTTCAGTGCTATAAAAGTTATTTGTAAAGTATGTGAAATAACCGCTTTAGAAAACAAAAACTAATTCAATAACATAATGAAACAATTAATGAAAATTTTAAAAATTGTTTTATCCATTATCATGATTTCGGTATTATCTATAATTATTCTTTTTAGCCATAAAGATATCCCATTAAATGAATTAAAATTAAATTACACTAACTCAGATTCTTCCTTTATTAACATTAACGGAACAAATGTCCATTATCGTGACGAAGGAAATTCTAATGATTCTATTCCAATTGTACTTATTCATGGAACAGGTTCAAGTTTACATGCATATGACATTTGGAGTGATAACTTAAAAAAAAATAATCGAATAATTAGAATGGACCTACCTGCTTTTGGATTGACTGGTCCTTTTTTAAGTAGAGATTACAGCATTTCTAACTATACAACTTTTTTAAAAGAGTTTTTAGATAGTATAAACATTAGACAATGTATATTAGTTGGCAACTCGCTTGGAGGAGAAATAGCATGGAGATTTGCCTTAGAAGAACCATTAATGGCAAAAAAACTTATTTTAATAGACCCAAGTGGATACCCAGTCATTTCTAAGAGTGTTCCAATAGGATTTAAATTAGCAAAGATTCCAATTTTAAATAAATTTCTTACATATATTACACCTCGTTTTCTTGTGAGATTAAGTGTTGAAAATGTATATTTTGATAAATCAAAAGTTTCAGATTCACTTGTAAATAGGTACTTTGAATTAACCTTGAGAAAAGGAAATCGTAATGCGATTATAGATAGGTTAATGGTTTCTACAACTTTAACAAACGGGACAAAAACACATACTAGTATAAAAAACATTAAAAAACCTACACTCATAATTTGGGGAAGTGATGATCAATTGATCCCGGTTGAAAATGCATATAAATTCAACAACGACATAACAAATTCTAAATTATTTGTAATGCAACAAACAGGACATGTGCCAATGGAAGAAAAACCATTAGAAAGTTTAAAATTTACAATTGATTTTCTAAATAACTAAAATTTAAGCTTTAGGTTTCTTTAACTTTTCAGTCATATCCATTGAAATAGCTTGACGATCAAATTTTATTTTACCAGCCTGCGTTTCGATAATACAGCTACCGTCCTTGTCATTTATTTCAAAAACCTTTCCATACATACCACTTTTTGTTATTATTCTATCACCTCGTTTTAACGAAGAAGCGAATTTTTTCTCATTTTTAGCTCTAGTCATTGGAGGTCTAATAATAAAAATATAGAACACTATAAGTAGTGCAATTGGAAAAATATAATCCATAATGGTTTGTATTATTGATTTATTTTAGGTAAAAGAGGTTGTTTTACAGATCTAGGGTTATTAATAAATGCAGATATCCTAACTGTTTCTCTTCCTTTTTTAGTATTCGCTGTTACGGTTACAGTTTTAGAAACTTTATTAGCACCTTTACCGTTAAATTTAACTGTAAATTGTGATGACTCACCTGGTGATAAAGGTTGTCTACTCCATCCTTGAGGTACAGTACAACCACATGTACTTTTAATATCAGTAACAACTAAAGGCGTATCTCCAGTATTTGTATAACTAAACATGGTCTCTTGAGCTTGGCCATCATTTATAGTACCAAAGTCATGTGAAGTTTTGTCAAAAGTCATTTCGGCAAAATTTGTTGCAACAGCATCTCTCTGTAAAGCGACTTCTACATTTTTAGTTTCAACTTTACTAAATGGATCATTACCACAAGAAGTTAATAAAAAGGCAATTGTAAATGCTACAAAAAAGCTTGTGGCTGATAATTTTAAAGTATTTTTTTTGGTTTTCATTTTTTTGATGTATTTGTTATTATAATGATATGGTAAAAATAGAAAAAAAACTTATTCTATCAAACCTCTTCCCTCTTTAATAATTAAACTATTTTTTGAATAATCTTTAACAATTGCATCAAGAATTCCATTTACAAAAACATTACTCTTTGGAGTTGAATATTCCTTAGATAATTCAATGTATTCATTTATAGTAACCTTAATGGGAATCGTTGGAAAATTTAAAAACTCACTAATTGCTAAATTTAAAATCACGTAATCTATATTCGCAATTCTTTCAGGATCCCAATTAGAAGTCTTCTTTGAAATCTCTTCATTATATTCCGTGTAATTATCTATAGTAAGTTTTAAAAGATCTGAAGCAAATTTTTTATCATCAGGATCTTTAAAAAGAGTAGGGATAAAATAAGAATCAGGTGAGTCCGTGTTAGACTTGTTTAGCATTTTAACAATAGATGTGTTAACAACAGGGAAGTCATCGCTCCAGGTTATATTTTTATCCTCTAAATAGTTATATAGTTTTTCATTAGTAGCTATTATCTTTTTAAAAAACGAAACAACAAATATTTTATCTGAACTAAAATCGTCAGCAGAACAAGATAAATAATCTAAATATAATTTACTCTTTATTAAATCATTAAAAATAACATCTACATATTCGTTATCTAATTTCCAAACATTTAGTTTTCTTTTTTTTAATTCGCCTTGAATTAATTTATTAGATCTTAATTTAAGTATGGTTGTATTATAAATAAACTTTTTACTAGGATTTATATCATCAGTAGTGGCTAAATGTTTTTTTTGAGCTATTTTTAAATATGACTCAGCTTTGATTTGAACTTCAATAATGATTGAAATTAAAATCAGATATAAATCGTAAATATCTTCTAAACTTTTAAATAATTGCTTTTCGTTATTAGTATCATAATTAAAGTCAGAAATTTTTAGTGCATAAATTAATTGCATTATTTTTAGACGAATATGCCTTCTGTTTAACATTTTAAAGAACTATTAGTAGAAATTAATATTATTTAAAAAACTTTAATCTAATTTTGCGCAATATAATATAAAATATGAAGTATTATTTATAAGTTAGACATTTAAATACAAATCTATAATTGAAAGAACTATCCTACATAAATAAATATTTTTCAAAGTATAAAAAAAATTTAATAAGTGGAATTATAATAATAATTGCTGCAAGGATATTATTACTTATTACACCAGGTTTAATTAGAAATTCTATCAATGTAATTGAAAATTATAGAACAGGTATCATCTCAGATTTGGAAATTGTTAAAAATGAATTAATTACAAATATATTTTTAATTTTACTGGCCTCAGTTCTAGCTGGTATATTCACATTTTTAACTAGACAAACTATTATTAATGTATCAAGATATGTTGAATTTGACTTGAAAAATGAAATATATAGACAATACCAAAGATTATCATTAAATTTTTACAAAGTCAATCAGACAGGCGATTTAATGAATAGAATCAGCGAAGATGTTGCTAAAGTAAGAATGTATGTTGGTCCAGCGTTTATGTATTCTATTAATACAATTACTTTATTAATTATCGTTATTATTTACATGTATAAACAATCACCAATATTGACATACTACACACTTAGTCCACTTCCATTTTTATCATTCACAATATATAAGTTGAGTAAGTTAATTAATAAAAAAAGTATTATCGTACAAGAGAATTTATCGGATCTATCTTCTTTTACTCAAGAATCTTTCAGTGGAATAACTTTAATTAAGTCCTATTCAATTGAAAAGAAAAATTATAAAGATTTTAATTCACTCTCAGAAAATTGTAAAAAGAGTCAAATTAGCTTAGTAAGACTACAAGCTTTATTTTTTCCATTAATGATTTTACTAATAGGATTAAGTAATTTGCTAGTAATTTATATAGGTGGAATACAGTACTTTGAGGGGAAATTAGATGGGATAGGCACAATTGCTGAGTTTATAATATATGTAAATATGCTAACCTGGCCAGTTGCTTCATTAGGCTGGATAAGTTCAATAATACAGCAAGCTGAAGCTTCCCAAAAAAGAATAAATGAGTTTTTGAAACAAAAGTCGGAAATAGTAAACCCAAATAATGACGAATTTAATATTATTGGAAACATAGAATTTAAAAATGTTGACTTTACCTATACAGACACGGGTATAAAGGCTCTTAAAAATATTAATTTCAAACTTAACAAGGGCGACAAATTAGGTGTTATTGGTAAAACAGGTTCTGGTAAATCAACTCTTTTAAATTTAATTGTAAAGCTTTACAACATTGAAAATGGCGAAATTATAGTTGACACTAAAAATATTAACTCAATAAATATTAAATCATTAAGGTCTCAAATTGGATATGTTCCTCAAGATGTTTTTTTATTTTCAGACACCATCGAAAATAATATAAAATTTGGATCAATTAGCTCTACAGAAAAAGAGGTTATTGATGTTTGTAAAATTGCTGATATTCACAATGATATTCAAGGGTTTGAAAATAAGTACAAAACAATGTTAGGAGAAAGAGGTGTTAATCTAAGTGGTGGTCAAAAACAGAGAATTTCAATAGCCAGGGCTTTAATCCGAAAACCTAAACTACTAATTTTTGACGATTGCCTTTCAGCTGTAGATACAGAAACTGAAGAAAATATCATTAAATCTTTAAATAATCTAAATTACTCTACAACTTCAATAATTGTTAGCCATAGAATCTCGTCCATAAAAAATGCCAATAAAATAATTGTTTTAAACAACGGCATAATTGAAGAATATGGTACTCACGATCAATTAATGAATAAAAATGGATATTATAAGCAGACCTATAATCAGCAGCTAATTGAAAAAGAAATTTCTGAATAAGTTGTGAAGTTTAGTTTTTTTTATAGATTTGATTAAATAATTAAATTTTTACATTATGGAAAACAATGAATTTAGAGATAGGGAAGAAATATTTTCAAAAGTATTAAGAGCAGGAAGAAGGACATATTTTTTTGATGTTAGATCAACAAAAGCAGGAGATTATTACTTAACACTAACTGAAAGTAAAAAATTCACAAATGATGACGGATCTTTTCATTACAAAAAACATAAAATATATCTATACAAAGAGGATTTTAGTGAGTTTTCGAATATACTTAATGAAATGACTGATTATATTATCAATGAAAAAGGTGAAGAGGTAATTAGTGATCGTCATCAAAAAGATTTTAAAAAAGAAGATCATAATACTGACAAAAGTATTACAAAATCAGATGAGGACAATTCAACAGACTTTACCGATGTAAACTTTGAAGATATCTAGAATTAAAAGAATTAAATTAAAAAACCGTAATTAATCATTACGGTTTTTTTTATATTTAAAAACTAAAACCACCTGTTTATGAAAAATCTTATTTATTTATACTTACTCAGTTTTACACTAATATCATTTGGACAAGATAATTTAAGTCTAGAATACTATTTTTCACAGCAAGATATCACAAACCTAAATAAAGAGATTCCATCTCCTGAAAGCGTTATTGGTCATCCAGTAGGAAAATGGCATATATCCCATGATAAGCTAGTTGAATACATGAGAAAACTAGCTTTTAGTTCTGAAAGAGTTACAATAGAGGAGAGAGGTAAAACATTTGAAGATAGACCTTTAATTTTATTGACCATTACTTCAGAAAAAAATCATAAAAACATTAATCTAATTCAAAAAAATCATATGGATCAAACTAATGGTCTATCAACTCCCAAATCTGATACTCCTTTAGTAGTATACCAAGGTTTTTCTATCCATGGAAATGAACCAAGTGGATCTAATTCTGCACTACTTTTAGCATATTATCTTGCAGCATCTAATGATGAGTTCGTAAATGAGCTTTTAAATAATACGGTTATATTATTAGATCCTTCATTCAATCCTGATGGATTACAGAGATTTGCTTATTGGGCAAACACAAATAAAAATATAAATTTAAATCCAGATTCCAATGATAGAGAATACACTGAAGTTTGGCCAGGTGGAAGAACAAATCACTATTGGTTTGACATGAATAGAGATTGGCTCCCTGTTCAATTACCTGAATCGAGGGTAAGAATTAAAACTTTTCACCAATGGCTACCAAATATTTTAACTGATCACCATGAAATGGGAACTAACTCTACGTTCTTTTTTCAGCCTGGTGTACCATCAAGAACACATCCTCTAACTCCAAAATTAAATCAAGATATTACAAGAAAAATATCAAAATATCATGTCAAAGCATTAGATGAGATTGGCTCACTTTATTATTCAGAAGAAAGGTTTGATGATTTTTATTACGGTAAAGGATCTACTTTTCCAGACATTAACGGTGGGATAGGAATATTATTTGAACAAGCTAGTTCTAGAGGCCATATTCAAAATAGTGACAATGGGGTACTAACATTTCCATATACCATAAAAAATCAGTTGACTGCTGGATTATCCACTTTAGATGCTGCACTTAACATGAAAAGTGAAATTTTAAATTATCAATATAACTTTTACAAAAAATCAAGGGAAGAAGGAAAAAAACAAAAAAAATCAGCGATAGTATTCGGTGACGAAAAAGACGCAGCAAAAACCTATCATTTAGCGGAGATTTTAAAAAGACATAAAATTAAATTTCATCATATAAAAAACAATTTTTCAAAAAATAAAATTAACTACAAGAAAAACTACTCCTATGTTATTCCTAAAAACCAGAAGAATATAAGATTAATAAATGCAATGTTTGAAAAAAGAACAACATTCCAAGATAGTTTGTTCTATGATGTATCTGCATGGACATTTCCCTTAGCATTTAACTTAGATTATGATATGGACATATCAATGGATATGGCTGGGAAAGAAGTATTAGAATTAATGAAACCTAATGGTTCAGTAATATCTAAAAGTGATTACGCATACCTACTGAGCTGGAATGAATACTATTCTCCTAGTATACTTGATGAAATTTTAAATAACGATATAATAGCTAAGGTTGCTTTAAAAGAATTTGAATTAAACGAAAGAAAATATGATTATGGAACAATTCTAATACCTGTAAAAAATCAAAACATTTCAAGTGATTCATTATTTAAAATGTTAAATAACTTAGCAATTAAAAACAATTTAATTGTTGATGGTGTAAACACTGGATTAGCTGATGGAATAGATTTAGGCAGTACAGAATTTAGGAAAATAAATAAGCAAAAAGTTGCATTGATAGTGGGAGAAGGAATTAACTCATATGACGCTGGAGAAATATGGCATTTATTTGACAGTAGATACGGAATTACAATTACTAAACTAGATGTTAAGTCTATTTCTAGGGCAGATTTATCAAAATATTCTTCAATTATTATGCCTAGCTCAAATGGATTATCTGATCTAAATACAACTAAGATTATTGCATGGACTGAACAAGGAGGTAACTTAATAGCTTTTAAAAATTCATTAAAGTGGGTGAGCAAGAATAAGCTACTAGATTTAAAATTTAAATCAACCAAAATAGATACTAAAAATATAAGTTTTTCTCAAAAAGAAAGTCATTTTGGTGCTCAAGTTATAGGTGGCGCAATTTTTGAAGCTAAATTAGATCTTAGCCATCCAATAAATTTTGGTTATAAAAATGAAAATATTTCTCTTTTTAGAAACACAACAATATTTATGGATCAAGATGAAGTTAGCTACAAAAATCCAATAATTTATTCTAAGAACCCATTACTTAGTGGATATATTTCAAATGAAAACTTAGAAAAAATTAAATTAACTGTACCATTTAAAACGGGAGCATACAATAAAGGACAAGTAACATGTTTTACTGATAATACAAACTTTAGAGCGTTCTGGTATGGAACTAACAAATTATTGATGAATGCTATTTATTTCAGTAATCTGTTTTAAATTATGCAATAATAGTTCCATTAATTACTTTTTTTGATGGTTTTATTAATGTGGTATTTTCATCATCAACAGCAGCTAAAACTAGACAAGAACTCATTGTTTTTCCAATTTGTTTTTTTGGTAAATTTACTATTGCAGTAACCTGAATACCTATTAGATCGTTAGTTTTATAATTTCTTGTTAATTGTGCTGAAGATTTTAATATACCTATAGAACCAAAATCAATACTAAGAATATAGGCAGGTTTTACAGAATCTTTATTTAAATAAGCATCAACAATGCATCCAACTCTAATATCTATTTTTGAAAAATCGTCAAAATTTATATCTTTAACCATATTGCAATAATACAATTTTTAACTATAAAACTATGGCAAGAACTAATTCTAATATGGTTCCTTTGGGGACTGAAGCTAAAGATTTTAAATTATATGACACAGTTAGTAAGACTGTGGTTAGTTTTGATCAAATAAAAGGATCCTTGGGGACTTTAGTTTTATTTATTTGCAATCATTGTCCATTCGTAATTCACATAAATCCAATATTAATAAAGATTTCCAAAAAATATAAAAAGTCTGGATTAAATATAGTTGCAATTTCAAGTAATGATGTAGAGAAATACCCACAAGATGGTCCATTACAGATGGCTAAACATGCCAAAAAGAATGGATATGATTTCCCTTACTTATTTGACGAAACTCAAGAAGTAGCCAAAATATATGATGCAGCTTGTACACCTGATATATATTTATATAACTATAATAATAGGCTTGTATATAAAGGTCAAATTGACGATTCTAGACCTGGAAATAACATACCAATAAATGGTAATGATTTAGTTAATGCTATCGAGTGTCTTATTAACAAAGTAGAGAATAAGAGAATTCAAAAACCAAGTATAGGGTGTAATATTAAATGGAAGGTTAATTAATTACAGTAACAAGCTCAACATCAAAAATTAAATTTGCATTTGGAGGTATAACTCCACCTGCTCCTGCTTCTCCATAAGCTAAATCACTAGGAATAACGAATCTTGCTTTGTCCCCCTCTGACAAAAGAGCAAGACCTTCATCCCAACCTTTAATCACCTGACCAATTCCTAAAGTAAATTCAATTGGTTCGTTTCTCTTAAAAGAAGAGTCGAAAACTGTACCATCAATTAGTTGACCTTTGTAATGAACTTTAATATTCTTTCCAACAATTGCTAAGTCGCCATTACCTTTCTCAGTTATTTTGTATCTAAGTCCTGAGCTTGTAATCTCAAATCCTTTAGAAATATCATTCAAGATTTGTAAGTTATTTTCTTTAATATCATTTTGTCTTTGAATTGCAGACTCATTAAAATCGTTAAAGGATTTAAGTGCATTAAAATTATTTGCAACCTCTCCTATTTTCAAAATTTTAATAGTGATTATTTCATCACCTTGTTCAATAGAGTTAACTACATCCATTCCATCAAAAACACTTCCAAAGACAGTATGCTTATTATCTAGCCAAGTGGTAGGAACATGAGTAATAAAAAATTGGCTACCGTTTGTGCCAGGACCAGCATTGGCCATCGATAAAATACCAGGTTTATCATGTTTTAAATCAGGATGAAACTCGTCGTCAAATTTATAACCAGGATTACCAGCTCCCGTTCCAGACGGACAACCACCTTGTACCATAAAGTCTTTTATAACTCTATGAAATTTCATGTTATTATAATATGGAACTCCTAAATCCTTAGATGAATTTTCCAATTCTCCCTCACAAAGCGCTACAAAATTCCCAACTGTTCCAGGAGTTTTTTCAAACTCTAGATTTAAAGTGATATTTCCTTTAGAGGTTTCAACTACTGCGTATAATCCGTTTTCCATAATATAAATTTATTTTTTGAGCGCGAAGATACAATATTAGTTAAGTTATTAAAAAAGTCTGTGGAATTAATTTGCAATCTCACTCAAGAATTTAATTCTATACAACCTTAAATCCTCTTCCTCATATTCACCATCAAATTCTTCGATTGCTAAAGTTAGATCATCCGATTCAGATTCCATAAAGTACTCATTAAGCTCATCTTGCTGATCTTCATCAAATAAATAATCAATCCAGTACTTAATATTTAACTTTGTCCCAGAGTAAACAATAACCTCCATTTCTTTAATAAAATCTATCATATCTAGTGATTTTGCTGATGCAATATCCTCCAGTGGAAGTTTTCTGTCAATACTTTGAATGATATATAATTTTAAAGTGGAGTTTGTTCCAGTAGATTTTACCACCACATCTTCCTCAATAGTAATATTATTTTCATTTACATAATTACTAATAAGTTCAATAAAGTCTGGACCATATTTTTTAGACTTTCCTTCTCCAACTCCATAAATATTGGACATTTCAGAAATTGAAGTTGGATACTTTACAGTCATGTCATTTAGTGAAGGATCTTGAAATATTACAAAAGGAGGTATGTTTAATTTTTGAGCAATATCCTTTCTTAAATTTTTTAGCATTTTCAGCAAAATATCATCACCAGAAACATTTAAATTTTTTGTAAATGAAATTTTATTAGATTGATTCTTGTGATGATGATCTTTAGTCATCATAAATGAAACTGGGGTGTTTAAAAATTTAAGTCCTATTTCGGAGATTTTAACAATTCCATAAGTCTCGATATCTTTTTTCAAAAGAAGTGCTACTATACACTGTCTTATCAAAGCCATCCAGTATTCGTTAGGTTTATCTTTTCCTACTCCAAATAATCGACTTTTTATAATACTATGAGATTTGATGAGTGCATTTTCTTTTCCAATTAAAATATCTACCAAATCTTTAGATTTATAGATTTCTTTTGTTTGATTGATTATTTTAATAATGTTTAAGACATCAGATTTAGCCTCAGACTGCGGTTTGGGATGTTTCATGTTATCATCTAACATACCTCCTTCACCAGTTTTATTATCAAACTCTTCTCCAAAATAATGCAAAATAAATTTTCTTCTAGAAATAGATGTTTCTGCATATGAAACCATTTCTTGTAGTAAAGCATGACCAATTTCTTGCTCTGCAACAGGCTTTCCTGACATAAATTTTTCAAGCTTTTCAATATCTTTGTAAGCATAGTAAGCAATGCAATTTCCTTCTCCTCCATCACGGCCTGCCCTACCCGTTTCTTGATAATAACTCTCAATACTTTTTGGAATATCATGATGGATAACAAAACGAACATCTGGTTTATCGATCCCCATACCAAAGGCTATTGTCGCTACAATCACATCAACATTTTCCATCAAAAACATATCTTGATGTTTAGCTCTTGTTTTAGAGTCTAATCCAGCATGATATGGAAGGGCGTTTATTTGATTAACTTGCAAAAGAGATGCTATTTCTTCAACTTTTTTTCTACTTAAACAATAAATGATACCAGATTTACCAATATTATTTTTTATATATTTTATAATATCTTTTTCAACATTATCATCTTTTGTTCTTACTTCGTAATATAGATTGGGTCTATTGAAAGATGCTTTAAAAGTATTAGCTCCAGAGATTTTCAAATTTTTTATTATATCCTCTTGAACTTTTTCTGTAGCAGTAGCAGTTAATCCGATAATGGGAATTTTTTTATCCAATTTATCCAAGATATTTCTCAAATTTCTGTAATCAGGCCTAAAGTCATGCCCCCATTCACTTATACAATGAGCCTCATCTACAGCCATAAATGAAATATTCTGTTTTTTTAAAAACTCAATATTTGACTCTTTAGAAAGAGATTCGGGAGCCATATAAAGCAATTTTGTTTTACCCAATGAAATATCCATTTTTACTTTGTCTATTTCTGATTTATTAAGAGAAGAGTTCAAAACATGTGCGACTGATGTTTCGTTTGATATAAACCTTAAAGAATCTACTTGATTTTTCATTAGTGCAATCAAAGGAGACACTACTATTGCTGTACCTTCTTTTATTAGTGCTGGTAGTTGATAACATAATGATTTCCCTCCACCGGTAGGCATTATTACAAATGTATCATTTTTATCAAGTAGGCTTTTAATTACACTTTCTTGTAAACCTTTAAACTTATTAAAACCAAAATATTTCTTTAATTCTACGTGAAGATTATGTTCCAATATTTGTTTAAAATTTAAATAAATTATTACTAATCAATGCTATTTATCAATATATTAACTTGAAATAAATTAGAGTCTGATAAAAATTTTGTTTTTTTGTATATATTAAATATAGTGCATAAGTAAATTATTAAAAAACTAAAACTAAAAAAAATTGAATTCAAATCAATCAATTTTAAACATTGTTAAACAAACAATTGATTTACAAAGTGATAGCATTAAAAATTTAAATAAATATTTAAATGATGATTTTGTTGATTGTATACAATTAATTTTAAAATCTAAAGGAAGAGTAATTGTTAGTGGTATTGGTAAAAGTGCAATTATTGCTCAAAAAATTGTAGCTACCTTTAATTCAACAGGTACTCCTTCAATTTTTATGCATGCTGCTGATGCAATACACGGAGATTTAGGCTTAATCCAAATGAATGATGTAGTTATTTGTATTTCAAAAAGTGGTAATACACCAGAAATAAAAGCACTAGTTCCATTTATTAAAGAAAATGACTCAAATAAACTAATTGCAATAACTGGAGACACTAATTCATTTTTAGCAACAAATTCAGATTTTGTGTTAAGTTCTAACGTTGAAAAAGAAGCTTGTCCAAATAATCTAGCTCCTACAACTAGCACTACAGCTCAATTAGTCATTGGAGACGCAATAGCCGTTACTTTATTAAAACTAAGAGGGTTTGACTCAAAAGATTTTGCAAAGTATCATCCAGGCGGGAGTTTAGGTAAAAAATTATATTTAAGGGTCAAAGATTTAATCGACACAAAAAATAAACCTGTTATAAATCTGAATGCTAACATTAGTTTAGTCATAGTTGAAATGTCTGAAAAAATGTTAGGTGCAGTAGTCGTATTAAATAATTTAAATAAAATAATAGGTATTATTACAGACGGTGATTTAAGAAGACAACTTGTAAAAAGTTTAAATATTTCACAAATTAAGGCTGAGGAAATAATGACAAAAAATCCATTAGTTATTAACTATAACATGATGGCAATTGATGCTTTAAAATTAATGAAATCAAAAAAAATATCTCATTTAATAGTTGAAGAGAATAATAAATATTATGGGATTATTCATATTCAAAATATTATTAAAGAAGGTATAATCTAGTTTTATGGTTAATAACAAAGATATGTCGTTTATTGACCACTTAGAAGAGCTCAGGTGGAATGTAATTAGGTCACTTATCGCAGTGATGACAATGGCATGTGTTTGTTTTGTTTTTAAAGATTTTATTTTTGACGTGATAATATTTGGTCCGAAAAAACTATCTTTTCCTACTTATAAGTTTCTTTGTAATGTAGCAACTTTTGTAAATATTGAAACCAATTTTTGTGGTGAGGAATTTCCCTTTGTAATACAAAACAGAACAATGGCGGGCCAGTTTTCTGCTCACATATGGACTTCAATAATAGGAGGATTTATAATATCATTTCCCTATGTGATATATGAGCTATGGAAATTTATAAGTCCTGGAATGCACGAAAATGAAAGAAAAAAATCAAGAGGTTTTATTTTTATAACTTCCTTGTTATTTTTTATTGGAGTTTTATTTGGATATTATGTAGTAACTCCTTTTTCTATAAACTTTTTAGGATCGTACCAAGTTTCTAAAGAAGTTTTAAACGAAATTGATTTAAGTTCATTTATAGGTTTAGTACGATCATCCTCTTTGGCTTGTGGTTTAGTATTCGAATTACCCATAATAATGTATTTTTTAACAAAGGTTGGATTAATAACTCCTGAAATTCTAATAAAGTACAGAAAATATGCATTGATAATGGTACTAATATTAGCGGCTGTAATTACCCCTCCGGATGTAGCTAGTCAGGTGATTGTTGCAATTCCAATACTTATACTATATCAAATTAGTATCTATATTTCAAGAATAGTTATTCAAAGAGACCTAAATAAAAATTAAAATGATATTAAAAGCTCAAAATTTAATGAAGTCATACAGTGGTAAGAAAGTTGTAAAAGACATTTCGTTAACTGTAAATCAAGGTGAAATTGTTGGTTTATTGGGGCCAAATGGAGCTGGAAAAACTACTTCTTTTTACATGATTGTTGGATTGATAAAACCAAATGGAGGTAATATATTTTTAGATGAACAAGAAATAACTAGCTTTCCAATGTATAAGCGTGCACAAAGTGGGATTGGTTATCTAGCACAAGAAGCTTCAGTTTTTAGAAAGTTAAGTGTTGAAGACAATATTTTGAGTGTATTGCAACTGACTAAACTTTCAAAAAAACAACAATTAGAGAAAATGGAATCACTAATTGATGAATTTGGTCTTAACCATATTCGAAAAAATAGAGGTGATTTACTTTCTGGTGGAGAAAGAAGAAGAACAGAAATTGCTAGAGCATTAGCTACAGATCCTAGTTTTATTTTATTGGATGAACCTTTTGCTGGAGTTGATCCAGTAGCTGTTGAAGATATTCAAAGAATAATATCAAAATTGACAAAGAAAAATATAGGTATATTAATAACAGATCACAATGTCCAAGAAACATTAGCAATTACAGATAGAACATACTTAATGTTTGAAGGTAATATATTAAAAGATGGAAAACCAGAGGAACTAGCAGAAGATGAAATGGTAAGGAAAGTGTACCTAGGTCAAAATTTTGAACTTAGAAAAAAACATTTAAACTTTTAAATTAGTTTTTAAAGGCTACAAAAGAGGTTAAAAAATAAATCAAGAATATTATAGGGATAGAAATATAACTCATTGTGAAAAATAATATAATAGAGATTACTATTATAAAATATCGCAAGTTGTTTAATCTATTAAATTCATAACCTTCAAACTTCAATGAAATGAATTTATATTTTGAATTCATCAAAAAACTTGATACAATAACAACTATTATTAACACAAAATCATTGGTAATTGTATTAACAATAACATCATTATTATTTGTATCCAATATTAACAACAATGATAATATTAATATCGTATTAGCAGGAACAGGTAACCCTAAAAAATAGTTTTTAGAATTTTCTTGAATATTAAATTTTGCTAATCTGTATGCTGAAGAAATAGTAATCATAAAAGCAAAATAGGCAAACCATTCATTAGAGATAATTGAAAAAGTCAAATCATTGGATGAGTTAAACAATCTAAAAATTATAATTCCAGGCACTAATCCACTAGTAATTAAGTCAGCTAATGAGTCTAACTCTAAACCTAATTTGGATTGAATATTAAACTTTCTAGCAAAAAAACCATCCAAAAAATCAAATACAATACCAGTAAAAATTATTAGTGCAACTAAATAAATATTAATTTCATTGTCAAATAATAAAACAGTAGCTACACATCCACAAAAAAGATTGGCTAGGGTAAATAAATTAGGTATATGTTTTATCATAATAGTAATTTAAATGTAAAAGTAATAAACTAATTTTGTAATTATTATTATATACACAATAAGCTTTAGTTTAGTTTGTTTATAAAGATATGAGGTTTATAAAATATTTTATTTTCTTATTTTTTGCAATAAGCCATTCACAAAACAATTCAAAATACTCAAATGAGTTTATGAATATTGGTGTTGATGCTGCTTCTATTTCAATGAGTGGCGCAGTAACTTCATCAATAAACGATGTGAATTCAGGGTATTGGAATCCTGCTGGATTAACAGCAGTTAAACAAGGTGAGATATCCTTAATGCACTCGAACTACTTTGCAAATATTGCTAATTATAATTACATAGCTTATGCAAACCCTATTGATAGTCAATCTGCAATAGGATTTTCAATGATAAGGTTTGGAGTTGATGACATTCTAGATACTACTCAATTAATTGATGATCAAGGAAATATTAATTATGATAGAATTAACTTGTTTTCTGCTGTGGATTATGGGTTCATCATTTCATATGCGAGGAAAATGCTTACTAAAGAAATTAGCTACGGTATAAATACTAAAATAATTAGAAGAATTATAGGTGACTTTGCGACATCTTGGGGTTTTGGCCTAGACATTGGCATACAATTAAAAACATCAAATGATTGGAGGTTTGGATTAATGGCTAGAGATATTAGTACAACATATAATTCATGGTCAATTAATGAAACTAGATTAAACGATATACAAAATGCCATTGATGGTCAAAATCAAGAAATACCAAATTCTACTGAAGTAACAATGCCCAAAATTCAATTAGGAGTATCAAAATTACATAAGATTAATTATGATTATAGCCTACTAACTTCATTTGATTTAATTATGAAATTTGAGCAAAACAATAGTCTGATATCTACAGAATTTATAAGTATCAATCCAGCAATTGGCTTACAAGTTGATTATATAAACAACGTATTTTTAAGACTTGGTATAGGTAATTTTCAAAATGAGATGGATTTTGAGAATAGCACTAATTTGACTTTTCAGCCTAATTTTGGTGTAGGGTTTAAACTTAGAGATATAGAAATTGACTATGCGTTCACGGACATTGGTGACCAAAGTGTTGCATTGTACTCAAATATATTTTCTTTAAAAGTTGATTTTAATATATTTAGATAAATTATGAAAAGTAAAATTTTTACCGTCTTATTTTTTTTTTCAACTATTCTATTAGCTGAAACTAATGATTATGTCATTAGTGTTCTAACAATCGGCCCAGGAAGTTCATTAAGTGATTCTTTTGGTCACAGTGCAATAAGAATTCAAGATAAATCAAAGAACTATGATCTTGTTTTTAACTATGGAATATATGATTTTAATGACCCTAAGTTCTATTCGAATTTCATTAAAGGGTACCTAAATTACAGTCTAGGTGTTAGTTATTTTAAAGATTTCAAATCTAGTTATATTTCTAATAACAGATCTATTAAAGAGCAAGTTTTATTGTTACCAGACAGTATTAACAAAAAAATAGTTGATCGTTTAATTTTAAACTCAAAGCCTGAAAACAAAAACTATCTTTATGATTATTTTTCAAACAATTGTTCAACAATAATTAATGAAATAATTGAAGAGTCTATTATAAAATATGATTATCAAAATACTTACGTAGTTGAAAATAATAGCAAAAATACCTACAGAAATTTGATATATGAAAATATAAATAAAAATAGCTGGGGCTCTTTGGGAATTGATATATGCTTGGGTTCGTATATAGATCAAGAAATAGATGCTAAAAAAAATACTTTTTTGCCAGAATATTTATTTAAATACTTAAATTCATCATATTATAAGCACTCTCAATCAAATAATAAAATAAACCTTGTTAAAAAAATTAACTTTATAAATAATCAGAATAAACAAATTCCAAATTTAAATATTAAGACTTTATTTTATTCTCCTTTATTTATACTTATAACTTTTTCTTGCTTATTGACTTTTTTAAATATAAAATATCTAGATAATAAAAAAGTGCATTTATTGTTACAATCAACTCACATTATAACTTCAGTAATTGGCTTTTTACTTTTTTATTTATGGTTCTTTACTGATCATTACTCTTCTGCATATAATTATAATTTACTTTGGGCTAACCCTTTAAATATAATTTTAATATTTAAGGCTATTAATAAAAAGTGGAAAGTAGCTTTACTGAAGTTATTAATACTTTCATTAGCTTTAATAGTGCTACATTCAATAACAAATGTTCAGGTTTTTAATATTAGTTTATATCCAATTTTTATTTTTTTATTTTTTAGATATTTACAACTAATAAAGTATTATTCAAAACAAGATGATCTTCAAAGTATTTAGATATATTTCATTTTTAGTTAATTCTAGTAATCAACATTCAGTTCATTCACCAACTGTTTATAAACTACTAACTGAATGTATTTATAAAATAGATAAAAAACTCGTAAAGAGAGATTTAATAAGCTTACAAAACAGCATAATGAATATATACCAAGATGAATTTCAAGTAGATTATATTGATAATATTTTATTAGTAAATATCAGTGAATTTGTAATAAAAAAAGACAAAATTGTACTAATAAATAATATAAGAAACAATAATCAATATAATTTTTGGAAAAAATTAATCAGGAGTAATAAAATTCAAGTTAGTATAGACTTTTATTATTTTGGGATTATTATTGTAAAAAATAAAAAACTACAAAAGCAAGATTATCAGATTAGGTTATAATAAATTGTATATTTAAATATCTTTAAAATAAACCCATGAAAATTTACACTAAAAGCGGCGATAAAGGAAAAACTTCTTTAATCGGTGGAAAAAGAGTTAGTAAGGACGATATTCAAATAGATGCTTACGGAACTATAGATGAATTAAATTCTAACTTAGGGCTATTAAGAGATTATTGTTCAATAGAAAGTGATAAAAATTTCATTATAGGTATTCAAAAGGACCTATTTATAATAGGTTCTTTATTAGCCTTAGATTATTCAAAAAAAAACAAATTAGAGCATCTTGATTTTTCAAAAAATAAAACTATTTTAATAGAGAATAAAATTGATGAAATTGATTTAAGTTTACCTAAAATGACCAACTTTATTATCCCTGGTGGTCATGTAACTATTTCTACTTGCCACATCTCAAGAAGTATCTGTAGAAGAGCTGAAAGAAACTGTATCAAGTTTGCAAAACAATTTGAATTAAATAACAATATTTTAATATATTTAAATAGACTATCTGATTATTTATTTATTTTATCTAGAAAGATTAGTTTAGATACAAATACTCCAGAAATCAAATGGGTTAATAAGTAATTATGAAATAATATTAAAATAAGTTGTATAATTCCATTAAAAATTTATTTTTGCAAAATACTAAATCATTTATATTATGTATTGGACACTAGAATTAGCATCGTTTTTAAGTGATGCTCCTTGGCCGGCAACAAAAGATGAATTAATAGACTATTCTATAAGAACTGGATCTCCATTAGAAGTTGTTGAAAATCTTCAGTCAATTGAAGATGAAGGAGATCTTTATGAGTCAATTCAAGAAATTTGGCCAGACTACCCTACTGATGAAGATTATCTTTGGAATGAAGATGAATACTAGAAAAAAAAGTCTCTAATGAGGCTTTTTTTATTTGATCATTTTCTTCAAAAGAAAAGCTACAAATCGTATCTTTGAAACTATTAAAAAAAATTTATGAGTTTTTTAAATTCTGTACTTAAGATTTTTGTTGGTGATAAGTCTAAACAAGATGTTAAAAAGATTACTCCTATTGTTAAATCAATAACATCATTAGATGAAAATATATCAATACTTTCTAATGATGAATTAAGAAATAAAACTGAGTATTTTAAATCTTTAATTAATGAGTCCACCAAAAATCTAAATGATCAAATTGATAAATTAGAATCTGATGTTGAAATAACTCAAGATTTTGACAAAAAAGAGGATTTATACAATGAAATAGACAAATTAAAGGGTGAAATATATCTTCATACAGAAAAAACTTTAAATGAAATTTTACCAGAAGCCTTCGCAGTAATTAAAGAGACTGCAAAAAGATTTAAAGACAATAAACAAATAAAAGTTAAGGCTAATAATTTTGATAGAGAGATTTCTGGGGCTAGAGACTACGTCAACCTAGATAATGAACATGCTATTTGGAATAATTCATGGGATGCTGCTGGAAAACCAATCACTTGGGACATGGTACATTATGATGTTCAACTCATTGGTGGTATTGCCATGCACCAAGGTAAAATAGCTGAAATGCAGACTGGTGAGGGAAAAACCTTAGTAGCTACTCTTCCTGTATACTTAAATGCCCTTTCTGGAAATGGTGTACATCTAGTTACGGTAAATGATTACCTAGCTAAAAGAGATAGTGCATGGATGGCTCCAATTTACGAATTTCACGGATTAAGTGTTGACTGCATAGATTATTACAAACCTAATTCTGAAGAAAGAAAAAAAGCTTACCAAGCAGATATAACATTTGGTACCAACAATGAATTTGGATTTGATTATTTAAGAGATAACATGGCTAATTCACCTGATGATCTCGTTCAAAGACCACACCACTATGCAATTGTTGATGAAGTTGATTCAGTTTTAGTTGATGATGCTAGGACTCCTTTAATCATTTCAGGTGCAACCCCAAAAGGAGATATTCATGAATTCAACGAATTAAAACCAAAAATTGAAAGTATAGTTTCTGTTCAAAGAAAATACCTTACAAGTTTATTATCTGAAGCAAAAAAAATGATTTTAGATGGAGATGAAGAAGATGGCTCATTCAATTTATTAAGAGTATACAGAGGTATTCCTAAAAATAAAGCACTAATAAAATTTCTGAGTGAAGAAGGTGTAAAACAATTACTTCAAAAAACAGAAAATTTTTACATGCAAGACAATAATAGGGAAATGCCTAAAATAGACAAAGAACTATATTACGTTATTGATGAAAAAAACAATCAAATTGATTTAACAGATAAAGGGATTGAATTTTTGTCTGGTAAAGATGATCCCAACTTTTTTATTATGCCAGAAATAGGCATAGAAGTGTCAAAAATAGAATCACAAAATTTTGAACCTAAAAAGGAAGCTAGTTTAAAAGAAATTTTATATCGTGATTTTGGAATTAAATCAGAAAGAATTCACACACTTAGTCAATTATTAAAAGCATATGCATTATTTGAAAAAGATACTCAATATGTTGTTATGGAAAATAAGGTAATGATTGTGGATGAGCAGACGGGTAGAATAATGGATGGAAGAAGATATAGCGATGGATTACACCAAGCTATAGAAGCCAAAGAAAATGTAAAAATTGAAGCTGCTACCCAAACATTTGCCACAATTACTCTTCAGAACTACTTTAGAATGTACAAAAAACTTTCTGGAATGACTGGTACAGCCGTTACAGAAGCAGGAGAATTGTGGGAAATATACAAATTAGATGTAGTTGAAATACCTACAAATAGACCAATAGCCAGGGACGACAGAGAAGATTTGATTTATAAAACTAAAAGAGAAAAGTATAATGGCGTTATTGATGAAGTAACAAAATTATCTAAGGAAGGTAGGCCTATTCTAATAGGCACAACATCAGTTGAAATTAGTGAGGTTTTAGGTAAAATGTTAGGATTAAGAAGTGTACCACATAACATCCTAAATGCAAAATTACACAAAAAAGAAGCAGATATTGTCTCTCAAGCTGGTAATCCTGGACAAGTAACTATAGCTACTAACATGGCAGGTAGAGGTACTGATATTAAATTATCAGATGAGGTGAAAAAAAATGGAGGATTGGCAATAATTGGTACTGAACGTCACGACTCCAGAAGAGTTGATAGACAACTTAGAGGTAGAGCTGGAAGACAAGGAGATCCAGGTAGCTCACAGTTTTACGTATCATTGGAAGATAATTTGATGAGATTATTTGGTAGCGATAAAATAGCCAAATTAATGGATAGAATGGGGCTAGAGGAAGGTGAAGTTATACAACACTCTATGATTACCAAGTCAATTGAAAGAGCTCAGAAAAAAGTTGAAGAAAACAATTTCGGAATTCGAAAAAGACTTTTAGAATATGATGATGTAATGAGCGCACAAAGAGAAGTTATTTATAAAAGAAGATATAATGCTTTATTTGGTGACAGATTAAAAGTTGATATTGCAAATATGATTTATGACACAACTGAAATCATTGTTGAAAATAACAAATTGGAAAATGACTATAAAAATTTTGAATTTGAATTAATCAGGTATTTTTCTTTCAAAACAGATATTTCAAATGAACAATTTTCTTCAATGTCTTCAGAAGAAATAACTGATCTTATATATAATTCTGCATTAAAACATTATTTAGAAAAAATTCAAGAAAGTGCCGTATTAGCATTTCCTGTAATAAAAAATGTTTATGAAACTCAGAAAGATAAGTTTAAACGAATAGTGGTTCCTTTTACTGATGGAATTAAAACCCTTCAAGTTATTACTGATTTAGAAAAAGCATATAATTCAAAAGGAGAACAACTTGTAAAAGATTTTGAAAAAAATATTTCTTTAGCAATAATTGATGATTCTTGGAAAACTCATTTAAGAAAAATGGATGAATTAAAACAGTCTGTTCAATTAGCAGTACATGAACAGAAAGATCCATTACTTATCTATAAATTTGAATCATTTGAGCTATTTAAAGGGATGATTGACCAAGTAAATAAAGATATATTATCATTTTTATTTAAAGGAGAGATTCCAAAAGAAAATTCAAATAACATAAGTGAAGCTAGATCAAAGAAAAAAACTGCCTTACAGACCTCAAAAGAGGAAATTCCAAATATGGATGAACTAAGCGCAAGAAACAGAGCAGCTGGAAACAATCAAGCCAGTAATAGAGAACGAGTTGAAACAATCATTAGAAATCAACCAAAAATTGGAAGAAATGATAAGGTTTTTATAAAAAATATTAAAACAGGAGAAAGTAAACAAGTCAAATTTAAACAAGCCGAACCACTAATTCTTAAAGGGGAATGGGTAATTTTTAATAAAAATTAGTTAAATTATTAACAATTATTAAAATATTACATTGGCTCATAACTCTAACGCTAGAAATTTAAATCAAAAAGATTTAATAAATAATATTCTTAAAGGGGATACTGTATCTCTAAGCAGAGCAATAACACTAATAGAAAGCAAAAAGAATAGTGATAGAGTATTAGCAAATAGTATCCTAAAAGAATGTCTATATAAGAACAAAAAGACATCCATTAGAATTGGTATAACTGGAGTTCCTGGGGTTGGAAAAAGTACATTTATTGAAGCATTAGGAACATACTTATCTAAATTAGGAAAAAAAATAGCAGTTCTAGCTGTAGACCCATCAAGTTCAATAACTAAAGGTAGTATTCTGGGAGATAAAACTAGAATGGAGAATTTAGTCAAAAATTCTAATGTATATATTCGTCCAAGTCCAGCAGGAAATCAACTAGGAGGTGTTTCAAATAAAACTAGAGAGTCTATAATTTTATGTGAAACATCGGGATATGACATTATTTTGATAGAGACAGTTGGAGTTGGGCAAAGTGAAACAAGTGTTTATGAAATGGTTGATTACTTTTTATTATTAAAATTAGCTGGAGCTGGAGATGAACTTCAAGGAATCAAAAGAGGGATAATTGAAATGGCAGATTCTATTATTATTAATAAATCTGATGGAGAAAATATTAATGCTGCAAAATTAGCACAAGCTGAGTTTCAAATGGCACTAAATCTATACCCTGTTAAAAAGTCTAAATGGAAACCAAAGGTAACTACATGCAGTTCGATTAACTCTGAAGGAATTGAAAAAATATGGAGAGACATAAATGATTACTTTATATTAACCAAGACTAATGGTTATTTTTTAGAAAACAGAAATAATCAAAAAAAAAATTGGTTAATTCAAACAGTTAATAATAGAATTCAAGAAGAATTTTTTGTTGATCAGCAAAAAATAATAGAACTTGAAAATCAAATAGAACTATTAAAGAATAATAAAACAACTGTGTTAGCCGCAGCAGATAAAATCATGAATTATGATAAGTAATCTAAAAAAGAATTTAACAATAATTGTTCCTATTTACAATGAGGAAGATAATATTGAAAGACTTTGTAAAGAGCTTGATGATTTTTTAAAAAATTCCATAGTGGATACACAAATTTTGTTTATTAATGATGGATCCAATGATAATAGTGAGAAACTAATAAAAGAACAATGCAAATCAAATAAAAAATTTAAATTATTAAATTTTTGTAAAAATTATGGTCTAAGTGCAGCTATAAAAGCTGGGTTTGACAATACAACAACTAGTTTGGTTGGATATATTGATGCAGATTTACAAACAAATCCTGAAGATTTTAACTTACTATTAAATAAAATTGATGAATTTGATCTTGTAACTGGTGTTAGAGTAAACAGAAAAGATTCTATAATCAAGAATATTACCTCATTTATTGCAAATTCAATAAGAAAAATATTTACAAAGGATAAAATGGATGATACAGGATGTCCCTTAAAAATAATCAAAACTAGATATGCTAAAAACATACCAATGTTTAGAGGGATACACAGATTTTTACCAGCTATGATTTTACTTCAAAATGGAAAAGTGGGCCAAGTTCCAGTGAGACATTATCCAAGAATAGCAGGGAAAGCTAAATTTGGCTTTTTTAATAGGTTGATTGGTCCTTTAATAGATTGCTTTGCTTACTTATGGATGAAAAATAAATATATAAATTATCAAATAAAGGATAATGAATAGTATTATAATTTATTCAATTGGATTTCTTGCACAAATATTGTTTTCTTCTAGATTAATAATTCAATGGTTTTATTCTGAAAAAAAGAATAAAATTATAACTCCTTCAATTTTTTGGATTTTGAGTTTATTGGGATCTTTTTTATTATTTATATATGGATACTTGAGAAATGATTTTGCAATTATGCTTGGTCAATCACTTACATACTTTATCTATATAAGAAACCTGCAACTACAAAAAGAATGGATTAAATTAAATATTTTAATTAGGTTTTTATTTATAACATTTCCTGCATATATAGTTTTATATTATTATAACAATAATGTGATTGACCTAGATATTCTAATTAGAGAAACCGATATTCCTAAATGGCTTTTTGTTTTGGGTATTATATCTCAACTAATTTTTACTCTAAGGTTTATTTACCAATGGATTTATTCTGAAAACAAAAAAGAATCTACTCTACCCCTTGGTTTTTGGCTTTTAAGTATAAGTGGATCAATATTAATTTTAAGTTATGCTATTTTCAGATCTGATCCAGTATTATTTATTGGTCATATAATTGGAACATTTATTTACTCAAGAAATATTTATATTTATTTAAAATTTAAATAAATGGATATAATTAGAAATATTCCTAATTCAATTGTAATTTTTATCATAATAATTACTTGTCTAATTTTTACTGTAAACTTAAACCTTGTAGATATAACCATTATGGAGGCAAGGAATTTTGTTACAGCTAGGGAAATGCTTCAGGATAATAATTGGCTAATGCCTACATTCAATGGTGAAGCAAGGTATGAAAAGCCTCCATTACCAACTTGGATAGCAGCAATTTCTACAATTATTTTTGGATCCAAAAGCTTATATCTGTTTAGACTACCAGGTTTTTTATGCTTGTCAATAATTGGGATTACGAGCTATTATTTTAGTTTAGAATTAGTAAAAAATAAATTACAAAGTATTGTTAACTCTTTTATTTCAATCACCTCTTTCTATACGATAGCTATAATAGTTGAAGCGCCTTGGGATATTTTCAGTCACTCGTTCATGTTTGTTGGTATCTATTACCTACTAAGAGCTTTAAATAATAAGAAGTTTAATTTCAAAAATATTTTTTTGATTAGCATATTTATAGCAAGTTCCTTTTTATCCAAAGGTCCTATATCTATTTATGCACTATTAATTCCGTTTTTAATTTCGTATTTCATTACTAACCCAAAATCAATAGGTAATAAATTAATTAAAATTATTCCAATTATTTTAACAGGTGTTATAATAGGTTCTTGCTGGTATATTATAATTTTAATCGAAGACCCTACAAATTTAATTAACGTAACAAAGAAAGAAACTTCAAATTGGACAAATTACAATATTAGACCCTTTTATTATTATTGGAGTTTCTTTATACAGTCTGGTTTATGGAGTATAATAGCATTTTTAAGTCTTATTTATCCTTACTTTAAAAATAAAATTAAAGACTATAAAAGCTATAGATTTACATTTTTATGGACTATAACAGGTGTAATACTTTTATCCTTAATTCCAGAAAAAAAACCTAGATATTTAATGCCTATTCTTATACCGTTAGCACTAAATATTGGTTTTATATGCAGATACCTATTAACAGAATTTAATAAAAATAAAGTTGCGAAGCTAATTGTAATTTTTCATTACATAATAGCTATATTTCTTGGCTTGTCATTTGTTCTAACTAAAATTTATATACTTAATTATTCAATTAATATAGCAGATATTTTACTAGCAATATTTAGTATTGTAATGATTATAAAAGTTTTAAATATTAAATATTTACCTTCTGTAAAAATCAATATATTGTTTTTTTTAATTTTAATTTTTTCAATTTCAAATTCTCCAACATTAATTACTAAAACAAATAAAAGCTTTAAATCTATAAATACATTAAACTTATCTGAAATTGAATTATATACAAATTATTCACTGTCCCCTGAAATAATTTGGAGTTTTGGAAAAAAAATTAAAAAATTAGATAATATAAAAATTAAACAATTAAGTGAAGAGAAGATAAAATTTGGATTACTAACAAAAAATCCTATCACAGTTAATGACACAATATTAAATGAATCAAACTACACAATTAAGTTAGTTTCTAAATACGATTTAAACACTCAAAAGAAAAAAAGTAGATTGATTACTTACTACCATTTATTTGCTCCTAAATAAAATAAAATTTTCTAGTATTTGATAAGTAGTTATTCCAAAAAATAACCCAAAAATTAATCCAAATAAGGTATCTAAAGGAAAATGTACTCCAAGGTATATTCTACTATAGGAAAATAAAAATACCCAAAGAATTAGAAAATAATTTAAAGCTTTATAATCATTAGTTTTAAACAGCTTATATAAAAAAATAGAAATGGCCATAGAATTTGAGGCATGAGCAGAAAAGAAACCATACTTACCACATCTTATATCTATTGATCTTAATAGTGTATTTAAAGTATCATCTCGACAAGGCCTGAGTCTTTGAAAATAATCTTTAACAAGATTTGTAAATTGATCGGTAAAAAGTATTAACAAAGAAATAAATAACAAAATAAATAAGGCTTGTCTTAAGGAGAATTTTTTAAAAATAAAGTAAATGACTAAAATGAAAAATGGAATAAATGTTAATTTATCCGTTAACATCAGCCATAACAAATCCCAGTTATTAGAACCAAGATTATTTAGGTAAACAAGTAATTCTCTATCAAGATTTAAAAAAAATTCTAACATAACTATTCATATCTAGTAACTTCTCTATCGTAAAATATAGATGCTTCTTCTATAAGTTCTTTAGTTTGAGTTAAAAGTTCTTTTTCATCAGAATCACTAAAATTCTCGAACCATTTAATAGAGTCATTCTCTAAGTTCAAAATAAATCTTGGATATTCAGTATGTATAATGAATATTGAATCAGGAAAATCCGTATTGTCTCCTAAAATAAACTTAGGTAAATCCATATTTTTAGTTATTTGTAATTAATCTATTTGTTAAAATATTAAACCTAATATACAATAAAGTAGCTGCAATTGTTAACCCAGATAATAGACCTATCCAAATACCCTCGCTACCAAGCATATCATCAGAGCCTAAAAAATAACTAACGGGAAATCCAATTAACCAATACGCTACAAATGTAATTAAGGTAGGGATTTTTACATCCTGCATTCCTCTTAAGGCTGCTAAAATGATTACTTGTATAGTATCCGATATTTGGTAAACAGCTGCTATTATTAATAGCTTAGAAGTAATCTCTATAACTTCCAGATTATCTTTATAGTTTAATGTGTTGTTTAAATCTATATATATATAAGGGAGTAAATCACTAAACAATATAAAACAAAGAGCAAAAAATAATGCTAAAATCAAACCTAATAATAAAATAGAAAAAGAAATTCTTCGTAAATCAACATAGTTTTTTAATCCTTTTTGATTACCGACCCTAACCATGGCAGAAACACTCAATCCACTAGCAATCATAAAGGTCATTGAGGACAAATTAAGAGCAATTTGATTGGCAGATTGTGGATTTTCCCCTAATAAACCACTCAACCAAATAGCTGTTGTGAAGAAAACAACTTCAAATACCATTTGTAAAGAACTAGGAATACCAATAGCTAATATTTTTTTAAACATTAGTTTATCAATCTTAATTTGCCTAATGTCATTTAAACATTGTTTAATTTTTGAATTATACTTTACAATAAGTATTAAAAATACTAGCATCACAGTCCTTGAAATAAGGGTTCCAATCGCAGCACCCATAATACCCATTTGAGGAAAACCAAACTTTCCGAAAATCAAAACATAATTAATTAAAACATTAATAACGTTAGCAATAACTGCGGCATACATAGGATAAATAGTTAACGAAAGGCCATCGCAAAATTGCTTAAATGCTTGAAAAATTAGTAATGGAATTAAAGATATAACAACAAGCTCTAAATAAGGTAAAGCCAACTCAACAACTGCTTCAGGTTGATTCATTAGTAGCATTATATCTCTAAAAAAAAATATAGATAAAAACAGCAATAAACTAAGGGCTGTACATAATATGATACCATGAACAAAAGTAGATTGTAATTTATGATGATTATTTTCAGAGTCAGCCTCAGCGATTAAAGGAGTAATAGCAGAAGAAAAACCTATCCCAATTGCCATACCAATAAAAACAAAACTATTTCCAAGTGAAACTGCAGCTAGATTAGTTGGATCAAGTTTACCAACCATAATATTATCAACTAGACTCACCAAAGTATGGCCAAGCATACCAAGCATTACTGGTAAAGATAATTTTAAGTTATAACTAAATTCTTTAGTGTAATCTTTTAGCACCTATCTCTTTTTTGAACTTTTAAAATATTGCATTTCATAGTCAAAACTCAGTTTACCAGAAGATATTTTTAATAACTTTTTCTTTAGCAGCTGTTTTTTAAAACTTGATAACTTGTCCGTAAATAAAAGTCCTTCAATATGATCATATTCATGCTGAATAACTCTAGCTAATAAACCATCAAAAGAAGTAGTATGTTTATTAAATTTCTCATCAAAGTATTGAATTTTTATTTCTTTTTGTCTTAAAACACTTTCTCTTATATTTGGAATACTTAGACAGCCTTCTTCAAAACTCCACTCATCACCATTTTCATCTAATATTTCAGGATTAATAAATACTTTTTTAAAAGATTTTAATAGGCTTCTATCTTCATCGCTCAAACTTTCATCCTCTGAAAAAGGACTTGTATCCACAATAAATAGTCGAATTGATAAACCTATTTGAGGAGCTGCTATACCTACACCATTAGCATTATACATTGTTTCAAACATATTTTCGATTAACTCCTTTAATTTAGGATAATCTTTATTTATGACTTCTGCCTTTCTTTTTAAAACAGGGTGTCCATAAGCAATGATAGGTAACAACATGTGTAATAATTTTTTGTAAAAATACAATACTTATTTATAGAATGAATAAGTAATTAAATTTTTCTGCTATGTAGATAATCTTGTAAAATTATTGTAGCACTAACCATGTCTATAGTTGCTTTAATCTTTCTTTTTTTCTTTTTTAAACCTCCATCAATCATAGCTCTAAAAGCTAGTTTTGAAGTAAATCTTTCATCAAACCTTTCAATAGTTATTGTTGGAAAATTAATATTAATAATCTTGATATACTTTAAAATTAAAGGTTCTATTAAAGAATTCTGATTCAACATGTTTTTAGGCATTCCTACTACAATTAATTCTATATCTTCATTTCTGAAATAAGTTTTTAAAAAATCAATTAAATTATCTGTTTCAATTGTAGTTAGTCCAGAGGCAATTATTTGACTTTCATCGGTTACTGCTATTCCGCACCTTTTAGAACCAAAATCTATTGAGAGTATTCTAGGCATAGTTATACAAATATAGGGCAACCGATAAATAATTTATTATATTTTTTTTAATACTTGATTAAATGATTCTATAATAGAATTATATTTGTTTATATAACTATTATAATGGATTTAAAACAAAAAATTGAATTAGCATGGGACAATAGGGACTTATTAAATGATTTAAGCACTATTCAAGCGATAAAAGATACTATTGACTTACTTGACTCAGGAGAATTAAGAGTTGCTCAATTAAATGAGTCTAAATGGGTTGTTAATGAATGGGTGAAAAAAGCTGTGTTATTGTACTTTCCTATAAATAAAATGATTACTCAAGAAGCTGGTCCACTAGAGTTTCACGATAAAATTCCTTTAAAAAGAGATTATGCAAAAAAAGGAATAAGAGTTGTTCCAAGTGCCATATCTAGGCATGGATCTTATATTTCTTCTGGTTGTATCTTAATGCCAAGTTATGTTAACATTGGAGCCTATATTGGTAAAGGCACTATGGTTGATACGTGGGCTACAGTTGGTAGTTGTGCTCAAATTGGTGAAAATGTTCATATTTCTGGAGGTGTTGGAATTGGAGGAGTTTTAGAGCCTGTCCAGGCTTCACCTGTTATAATTGAGGATAATGTTTTTCTAGGTTCAAGAAGCATTATAGTTGAGGGTGTAATTATTAGAAAAGAAGCTGTTCTTGGAGCTAATGTAGTTTTGACTGCTTCAACTAAAATTATTGATGTAACTAATGATGTTGCCAAAGAAATTAAAGGTGAAATTCCTGAAAGATCAGTGGTTATTCCTGGGACAGTTCCAAAAAAGTTTAATGCTGGGACTTATAATGTTCCTTGTGCTCTAATTATTGGTAAACGAAAGGAAAGTACAGATAAAAAAACTTCATTAAATCAAGTTTTAAGAGAACATAATTTAGCTGTTTAAACAATCGGTTTATGAAAACAATATTGGTTGATGCCTGGAACACATTTGTAAAAAATAATACTATTGATTCTGATATTTATAAAATATTAGAAAGTTATGAAAATCAAAAAATAATATTAACAAACGCAAACAATAAAGAACTTATTAATTTAGGGATTGTAAATATGCCCTATAAAGTTTTCAGTCTATCACATAATCCTAACAAGGATGATAAATTATATTTTATAAAACTTATTGAAAAGTATAATTTAATTATTTCTGATTTAGTTTATATCGAACACAATAAAGAAGCTGTCAAATCAGCAATATCTTTAGGAATAAAAACATACCATTATAAACCTCAAGAATCTACTGATGAACTTTCTCAATTTTTATTAAAAAACATGTAAGTGGCGTATAATATTACTTTATCTAACAAAAACAAGGAGATTGCTGAATCACTTTTATTAGAGGTTGCTAAGTCTCTTGACAAATTAAACATAGAATATTGGTTAGAAGGTGGAACTTTATTAGGTATTAAAAGAGAGTCTAGACTTTTACCTTGGGATAATGACCTAGATTTATCAATTAATAAATCAGAAATTGGTAAAATAGATAAATTGATAGGTGATTTAAAAATAAAAAAATTAAGAGTTAGAGTTAGAAAATTTAGTGAACCATCTGAGGTTTTTAAAAAAAATGATATTAGAATAATTAAAATAAGAAATAGACGATTTTTTAACCTATTAAAAGGTAAGGTTTGTCTTGAAATATTTATTAAATATCCGAAATCTGATAAATCATATTGGATGATTGGAAATATAACTAAAAATGTTCCATCAAAATTTTATTCAAAATTTAAAACAATAAAGTTTAATGGCTATTCTTATTCTATTCCTTTTCTTACAAAAGAATATTTAACTTACAGATATGGAGATTGGGAAAAACCTGTAAAAGAATGGAATACTTTTGTCGATGACAAAGCTCTAAATTAAATTTTGCTAATGGACAATAAGCCTTTCAAAATTGTACTACTTACATTTGGAGTGTAAGTAAAATATTCGACTGGGCAAGAAGTTTTTGGATAGCGACCTTTCCAATCGTCACCAACAGAAATGGCGTCAATATTATATTTATCTATAGCTTCTTGCTTATTCTTGTTAGTTTGTGGTACAACCATATCAACATATTTAATAGATTCAACAATCTTTACTCTCTCTAAAAATGGAATTACAGGTAATTTACCTTTTTCTTTTAATATTAATTGATCGGTAGATACACCAACAATAAGTTTTTGACAAAGGTCTTTAGACTTGCTCAATATATTTAGGTGACCGTAATGAAATATATCGAAACAGCCTGTGGTATACATATTCTTATATTTTTTAATTAAGACCTTACTAGAAATAGTAACCATAGATTTATTATTAAAAATAATTGAAATATCATCTCCATATTTAACAAAAAGGTCATCAAATAGCTTGAATATATGATTAGAAAAAGCTGATGTAGTATGAATAGAAAAACTATTTGAATCAATAATACTAAATTGAATATCGGAGTATTTTGTTATTAGTGATAGTAAATATTTCTTTTCCATAATAAAAATAATATGTAAAATTACAAAAAACAAATCTTAAGATATCATTCAAATTAATTATTATAACTTTGATAAAATTAATCTGAAAATATGAAAATTATAATTCTAGCTGCTGGAATTGGGTCTAGGTTAGGAAATCCTTTTCCAAAACCTCTAACTAAATTAAACAATAACAAGAGTATTATGCAAATGATGACAGATAACATATCTTATGTATTCGATACGGATATAATTAATGTTGTTGTAGGGTTTAAGAAAGATTTAATTATGGAAAGCTTTCCAAATTTAAGCTATATCTACAACCAATATTTTGATCAAACCAATACAGCAAAGAGTTTATTAAAGGCAATAAAGAAAAATAAAGGAGAGTCAATTTTATGGCTGAATGGAGATATTGTTTTTGATAAAGATCTTTTTATAAGGTTGAAAGAATACATTGATAACGATATTTCTTTTGTAGCTGTAAACACAAGTAAAGTTGCTGAGGAAGAAGTTAAATACACCGTAAAAGATGAATGTATAAAAGAGTTATCAAAAGAGGTTAAAAATGGATTAGGTGAAGCGGTTGGAATAAATTTTATTTCTGCAAATTATGTAGACTTATTTATAAAAAGACTAGAGCAATGCAAAGATAACGACTATTTTGAAAAAGCTTTAGAAACAGCCATAGAAAAAGACGGATTTAAAATTAAGCCTGTAGATATTTCAGATTTTAATTGTATTGAGATTGATTTTGAAGAAGACCTAAAAAATGCAAATAATTTAATCTAATGAATTCTATTTTATTTTGTAAAAATAAATATGCATTTGGAATATTAGAACCAATACAAAAGGAATTAAAAAATCTAAACTATGACTTTATATGGTTTGTTGACAAAGAAATACTAAGTGACTTTCCCTATAAATCAGATCCATATACCACTTCTATAAAAGAGTTAAAAAATTATAATAGTGAAGCAATTTTTGTATGTGGAAACGCTGTGCCCCACTATCTAAAAGGAGTCAAAACTCAAGTTTTTCATGGTTTTGCCGGAGAGAAGAAAGGTCATTTTAGAATAAGAAGTTATTTTGATTTATACCTAACTCAAGGTCCATATTTTTCAAAAGTATTTTTAACTAAAAAGAAAATACACAAGGATTTTGAAGTTATAGAAACTGGATGGTCAAAAACAGATAATTTGTTTAGATTAAATTCTGAGTTAGATAAGAAAAAACAAAAACTATTAATTAAGTACAAAAAAGATAAAGTAATTTTATATGCACCAACTTTTTCTCCTAAATTAACTTCTGCCCCACATTTAAAAAAAGAAATAATATCAATAAGTTACAGTAATTATTTGATTCTGATAAAGTTTCATCCTTTAATGGATAAAAAAATAAAAAATGAGTACAAACAAATAGCTAAATTAAATTCAAATATTTTAATCTATGATGATAATGATATTACAGATTTATTGAAAATATCTGACCTATTAATTAGTGACACTTCTTCTGTAATATATGAGTTTAGTCTTTTAAATAAACCTGTAATTACCTTTAATAATATTTCAAAAATCAAATACTGGCAAGATTCCAAAAAATACATAAATTTAAAGTCTCTTATTGATGATAATTTGAATAATGATTGTTTTTTAGAAAAAAGAAATGAATTAATAAAAAATTATCATCCATATGTAGATGGAAAATCTTCTCTTAGAATGGTAGAAGCTGTTAAAAAACATATATCAACATATGGGGTACCTCAGAAAAGACGAGTATCTATTTTAAGAAGATTAAAAATTTATAAAATTTTCGGATTTTAAAACTTGAAGTTTTTTAATTTTTTTAGCCTACTTCTGTTTGAGAAAAATTTGTTTGAATAGAATAACATTTTTTTGTAAACAATATCAATATCTATTTTATATAAACTAGCATATTGCTCACTAAAAATCTTTAATACCTTCGAGTCCTGAGTTAATCTGTTAAAATTTTTCATTCTATCATCAAAACTCATTTTCTTAAATTCCATTCTATTTAAATCAATTAGGTAAAATTTATACTTATTTTCATTTATTTTAATTAGTGTATTACCTGGTGAATGGTCTAAATAATTTATATTATTTTCATGGAGCTTATATGTAAATTCAGAAAATAACTGTAAAATTTTTTCACGATTTTTAAAATTATAATCATTGATTACTTCTCTGATTGAAAAATCATATTCAATATTTTTAGAGACATAATAACTATTTTTTAAAAATAATTTTGTTTTAAACTCAAAATATGCAATAGGTTCTGGTGTATTAATCCCAATACTTAATAGTTTTTGAGCATAGCTGTAAGATCTCTCAGCCTTACTAGATCTTAATTTGTTGTATACAATTGCATTAAAAATATTAGGTATTTTAAATGACTTTATGTTATATCTAATCTTATCAGATTCAAAAGACTTTATTACATTTCTTGAATCTTTAATTACAACCCCTGATTTAGTGAAATTTTTGATAAAATTTTCAATAACATCGCTATAAATATTATAATCCGTATTTATTAATTTAACTTTTATCAAAAGGTTATTTTTATATTTGATGTAAATATATTTATTAATGGGTAATATTATTAACAAAGAGGTTGAAAAAGCTGCTAAAATTTTAAGGAATGGTGGTATTATAGTTTACCCTACAGATACCGTATGGGGAATTGGATGCGATGCTACCAATGAGGATGCAATAAAAAAAATTTATAAAATAAAGCAAAGAGATTCATCAAATCCAATGCTTTGTTTAATAAATAAGGCTTCAATGTTAAATAAATATCTTAAATCAGTACCAAAGGAGTCCTATAAGCTATTACATGAAGCTTCATCACCAACTACCATAATATATAACCATTCAATTAATATCTCTAAGCAATTATTTGGAGAAAATGATAGTATAGGTTTTCGAATTGTTAATCAGGAATTTTGTAAAAAGCTCATTGAAAAACTTGGGAAACCAATTGTATCAACTTCTGCAAATATAAGTGGTCAAACAACTGCACATAATCTAAAAGAAATTAACACCAATATTTTAAAACAAGTGGACTATGTCGTAAATTTGCCAAACACCAACTCATCTAATATAGCATCTTCAATTATTAAGATTAATTTAGACGGATCAATTTTAAAAATTAGGTAATAAATTAAGAAATGATTTATACAGAAGCTTTAAAAAATAACATATTTTCTCTTATCAGCACTTGTGCAGAGGAATTAAACTTAGAATGTTATGTAATAGGAGGTTTTGTTAGAGATTATATTATTAAAAAATCTATTCCAAAAGATATAGATATAGTTGTAGTTGGAGATGGGATTGAATTTGCAAATTATGTGTCAAAAAAAATAAAAAATACTCCAAAGGTTACCATTTTTAAAACTTATGGTACAGCTATGTTTAGATATAATGATTTGGAAATAGAATTTGTTGGAGCTAGAAAAGAATCTTACAATGAAAACAGTAGAAATCCAAAAGTAGTAACTGGCACACTGGAAGATGATCAAAACAGAAGAGATTTTACCATTAATTCCATGGCTTTTAGCTTAAACAAAAAACACTATGGAGCTTTAGTTGATCCTTTTAACGGGTTAAAAGACATTGAAAATAAATTAATTAAAACTCCGCTGAGTCCAGAAGTAACATATAATGATGATCCTCTTAGAATGTTGCGAGCAATTCGTTTTGCTACCAAACTCAATTTTGAAATTGATAAAAGCTCTTTAAAATCTATTGAAAGTTTATCATCAAGGATTAAAATTATTACAAAGGAAAGAATAGTAGTAGAATTAAATAAAATATTACTCACTGACAAACCATCTATTGGCTTTACATTATTAGAAAAATGTGGGCTTTTAAAATATATATTACCTGAAATAACTTCATTAAAGGGAATAGATGAAATTGAGGGGCAAACCCATAAAGATAATTTTTACCATACTTTAGAAGTTTTAGATAATATTTGTCAGCACACCAATGATCTTTGGCTTAGATGGGCAGCTCTTTTACACGATATCGGAAAAGCTCCGACGAAAAGATTTAGTAAAAAAGTAGGATGGACTTTCCACGGACATGAATTTGAAGGATCCAAGATGGTTTATCATTTATTTAAAAGAATTAAACTCCCTTTGAATGACAAAATGAAATATGTCCAAAAATTAGTATTTATGAGCTCCAGACCAATTGTTTTGGCTCAGGATATTGTAACAGATTCTGCAGTTAGAAGGTTAGTATTTGATGCTGGTGATTACGTAGACGACCTTATGACTCTTTGTGAGGCAGATATAACCACTAAAAACGAAAAGAAATTCAACAAATACCATAATAATTTTAAACTTGTAAGAAATAAAATTATCGAGGTAGAGCAAAGAGATAATATTAGAAACTTTCAACCACCAATAACTGGAGAGGAAATCATGACTACCTTTAAAGTTAAACCATCTAAGGTTATTGGAACATTAAAAGAAATTATTAAAGAAGCAATATTAGAGGGTGATATTCCGAACGAATACAACGCTGCTTATGAGCTTATGATTAATGAAGCAAAAAAACTAGGTTTAAAAGAATGAATAAACGATTTAACCAGCTTACTAAAATCTCGTTAGTATTAATCTATCTAGTAATTATTGCTGGTGCAATTGTTAGAATGACAGGGTCTGGAATGGGATGTCCAGACTGGCCTAAATGTTTTGGCTACTTGATTCCTCCAACTGAATCAAGTCAGTTAATGTTCAAATCATTTCATGATTATAATAAAGGAGAAATGATTCTTCTAAATTCTGAAAATTTCTATACTGCCATTAAAGATTTTAAATCTGAAGAGTTAATTAATTTGAATAATTGGAATTTATTTGAAAAACACGATTATGTTGTTTATGATCCTGTACACACTTGGATTGAATATATTAATAGACTCATAGGTGCATTAGCAGGTATTCCAATCCTCTTTTTTACATTAATCAGTATTTACCATTGGAAAGATTACAAATATCTTACTATAGTATCTATACTTACTGTATTTGGAATGGGTTTTCAAGCATGGCTAGGTAAAACTGTAGTAGATTCAAATTTAGCACCATACAAAATAACTGTTCATATGTTAATGGCATTAGTAATTGTTGCTTTAATATTAGTTCTAATAGTTCAAACAAAAAAAGTAAATAAATTAGACAACCAATTATTTAAAAATCTAGTCATATTTTCAATAATACTAACACTTGTTCAGGTGGCAATTGGCACACAAGTTAGAGAGTTTGTAGATGAACAAGTTAAACTAATAGGTTATGATAAATCAAATTGGCTCACAGGGGTACCATTAAAATTCTATGTACATAGAAGCTTTTCAATTCTAGTACTGTTAGTGAATTTGTATCTTTTTTACTTAAATAAAAAATTAAGTTTAGGATATAATAAAGTTAATTATGTAATCTTTTTTATAGGTGTTGAAATTGCAACTGGTATATTAATGTATTATTATGATTTCCCAATACTAAGCCAACCAATTCATTTAGTTATAGCTACTATAATTTTTGGATTACAGTTTTATATTTTACTAGAATATT